>MDSX01052715.1_pt1 | contig 19807 bp, 13 predicted proteins | sample 811141 | NCBI WGS metagenome assembly MDSX01 (sample SAMN05326642, study PRJNA326480) | marine metagenome | isolation source: seawater | place: Atlantic Ocean: South East | collected 2010 | reverse complement strand
CAACATCACGTATTCGCCTAACCTCGATGCACAGTACGTACAAGTCGGTGCAGTACTTCACATGGAACTCGGTGATTCAAATGGAGATAATCTAACAGATGCATTTGTATTCTCAACCTCAAATTCAACAACCGGAATCAACACTGCATTTGCTGTCGTTGAGAGCAATCAAACCTCGATGCAATACAATTTGACCAATTGGACATCAACTTGCATAAACTCTGACCAGATGCGAATTGCTGATATGAACAACGATTCTCATGACGACGTTGTGACCTTCTCTGCAGGAAGTTCAATGATGTGTATCCATGAGTACAATACAACAACAATGACCTACGATCCTTCCTTTTCAATCAACATCACAACCAGCCCTATCGATGTTCAACTTGCCGATATGGATGATGATGGATATCCCGATTTCATATCGATTCACGGTTATTTTGGAGGGGGCCTTGTTTCTTTGAATACCTATAACGGTTCCACTGGGGCAATCAGATTAGCTGATGATATCAATGTCTATCGTTGGAATTTCTGGGATGGTAGAACAAGCCTACGAAGCTTGCGAGTTGACGACTTTTTTAATCGAAATCAGACGATGATTATTGTTTCAGATGCTTGGAACGATGCTACTGAGATAACATACGACACACAAACAAGTCAACTGAACAACAACATAGAGAAATTCCGTAATCTCACACTTGAATCCGTCATGGGCGACCTTGATGATGATGGAGATATCGACTTCTTGACGCCCAAACAAACTGAGTCCGTCATAGTTTTAAACAACGGAACTGGATGGGAACAGGTTCCGATGTACCATGTATTGGAGACAATAAACGGGACCTTTGCCGACCATGATAACGATGGATCAATCTCTCTTCTCACGCCTAATCCTCAATTTGGAGATGGGAATCCATCAACAATTGAAGGCGATATCGGCTACAGGGCAGTTTCTTCAACAGGTTTAGGATCTCCAAGCCTAACGCCACTAACTCCATACTCAGTACCCAGAGACATTCAGTTCTCTGACGTTGATAAAGACGGTCTGATGGATCAGTTCGTTCTTGCTGGTGAAACCCTGCAAGGCGTGTTTATCGGTGGATGGCACAATCTTTCATTAGATTCAGACGTCAACGGCAATGTCGATTTGTGGGCGGAAGGCTATTCCAGTACAACAATACCGCATATTGGCGTATTAACAATAACAGATACTGATGACACAATCAAAGATTCGATAGCCCCGTTCTTACCGGCCTACCCTGGGATTTCAGATGGTTATGGAATTGAAATGGTAACCAATATGATGTCTCTATCAAGCAATTCAAACGGGACGGTGAATTTCACCGATCTCGATATTGCATACGACATTGAATTTTCTGTAAAGAATAGCGCAGGTACTATCGGGTCACTGAGTAATTCCCTCAATCAGGAAATGCTTCCTGGGTCTGGAACATTTACGATATCCCTCCCCGTTGAAACAACCAAGTCTGGTCAGTTTGATGTGACCACTCTCAGTATGAATTACACTCTTGGAGCGCCGAATCTTGCTTTACCTCCAACCCCAGTTCTGACCGTTCAGATGTTAACAGAAAATGGCGTCACTATTGAATGGCAAGCGCTCTCTGAGTTTGGTTCAGACCTCCAAGAATTCCAAGTGTTCAGAATGACATCGTCTTCACCGTATGACTATTCATCTCCTCTCGATGTTGTTACAGGGCAAAATTACTACTCCGATTCTGATGTTGTTATCGGGTCTACGTATGCCTACAAGGTTCGCTCAATGCATTCGTATGGTGTTGTAAGCAACTTATCCGACTCACTGGAGGTAACCATCCCCTACCCCGCACCACCTTCCGCAGTCACAAATGTTCAGATCTATGATTTGGACATTGAAACGGCGCCTGCGCCCATGAAGGTCACATGGGATGCTAGCTCGGACTCAAATGTTGACGAATACAGAGTATTCATCAAAGAAGCTGGTTATTGGGATACAGAGATTTCGGATTTCTTTGGTAACGGTACAATAACTTCGGATAAGAAATATCAAACCGACCACTTCGACGGCGCCTCAAACTGGTACAGAACGTACTCTCCAGTTGCAACAGTTGGTTCCGATGTTATGGAGATCGATGTGACTGAAACCAGCGAATATTACGACGTGAATGCAGGTAGTTTCCCTTCCGTGGCAATTCAAGATACCTCGCAATACTATGCTGTAGTCCTCGCTCTTGATACGTACGGCAATGCTTCTCTACCTAATCTTGCAGGCCCAACAACGATTTTCAACAACACACACATTAATTCACAATTGAGCATTTCAATCGAATCAGGCCCCGATGAATCTTCAACTCCAGTTCTTGAATCAACAAGCCCGCTTACATTGAGTGCGTTCGCCTATTACATGGACGAAAACCAAGTTGAAACTGCAATCGAGAATGCTCAACTTGAGCTGAAGATTACACACGGAGCAGACGTCTTCGTTGTCAATGGCCAAACCGACTCTAACGGTCTATGGGAGGCTCTTGATGTTGATGATCTACATGACACAGTCATCCCACAAACGCTTCTCGACTACTCAGCCCTTGGTGACGGCACCGCAGATATTGAGGTTGTAATGACACCGATTGAAATCAGTGACACACAACCGTTCCTAGGCGCTACAGCATCAACTTCGATAGGCACGGGTATCACCGTTGTTCTTGCTGGTTCTGAGAACTCAGTGGACATGGATGCGAACGATGCAATTGACGTAAATATCACACTAAGCGCAGTTGACAGCGTAAATCCGAATCATCAAACAACTCTCGAAGGAACAACGATTCTATGGGAGGCATTCGACGCAACTTCAGAAAATGCTACAATGAGTGGTTCTGAAACCGTCTCGACGGGGAAAATTCGAATTGCGTCGTCCTTTGAAGACATGTCGAGAATCGAATTTACAGTTGATACAAGCCAGAGAACGATCTTTGGTACAACAACATTCACGCTTTTGCTCAATGAATACGTCGCCCCCAATCCAGTCGATGATACAAATCAGACGGTTATTGAGTGGTTCCCAACCTCCATCGAGTCTGTAACGATTGCTTGCGAAAGCGCCACCATCCTTACCAACAAGCAAGCTTCTGATGACCCAATTGAATGCAACCTTGTAAACCCGAATCCATTCTCTGTTGATGTAGTGGTTTCAGTAACATCCTCGCCTTCTTTGTTCAAGGCTCCAGGCACATTGACCATTGCTGCGAATGGGACTGAGACGATATCTTTCACTCCAAAGTATGATGATGCGTTGTGGGACCGACAAGACGATATCGATACCGAGAAGGAATTCTCCATTCAATTGCGAACCAGCTCATCAGAATACGATATAGCAGGCCAACCACTTTTAGAAAATTCCGTTGTAATGTGGACTGCATCTCTTAATGTAGAAACACCAACTACAACAAAAGAAGAAAGTAAAAGCTCCTCTAATACAGCACTTTACGGAGGCATCGGGGGTATTGTTGTTCTACTTGCAATCGTCGGTTATGTTGTACTGAACCGTCGAGCATCGGCCGCCTTTGAAGAAGAATCGTTCTATGAGGAAGAGGACACTTTCGAAGCAGAATCCGAGCCAGCAGAAATCCCAGAAGGAAAACCACTCGATGAATTTGAAGACAAATCGATATCAGAAGAACCCGAGGTCATTGAACGTCCTGGCGATGCTTTAATTTCAGAGATATCTGAATCAACAGAAGAAACCATCGAAGAACCAACTGAAGAATTCGTCGAAGAGGAAGAACAAGCCGATGGAGCAGATGATGGCATCACGATTGACGAATTTGGAACAGAGTGGTATGAGGACGAAGTCGGAACATGGTGGTATCGAGAAGCTGGTGCCGAAGACTGGTCAGAATACTCCGAGTGACAGGCGAGAGATTTTTCAAACAGCAGTCGACAAGCGGAATTAGGTGCGAGCATGAAACAACAGTTTGGGACGTATGACCTTGTCCTACGTTCGGGGGTGGACCCGACTACAGGGGGGGTCGCAATCTGTGGTTTTACTACCGCTGGGATGGTTGGTGTAATTGCGGCATCTCACATCATAGAGGTCCTCAATCTTACACAACTTGGCACAGTTATGGATGAACGGTTCCCTGCAGTTGCCTTGATTCAAAATGAAATACCGCGTCACCCAGTTCGTGTTTACCAAGGCGATGGCATTGGAGTATTTACTGCCGAAATACAATTTGAAAAAGAGCAAGATATTGCCTTTGGTTCGACCGTCCTCGAGTGGTATCGCGCTGGCGGGTTTGATCAACTCATTATTATCGATGGCATTCTCAAACCCGAAAAACAACTTCAAGGTGAGGGTTTGTTTGCTGTGGGAGCGAATGAAGCCGCGCGCTCCCGTGTAAAAAATCTCGATTTGCAGACCATTCAGCGCGGAATTGTATCTGGTATCACTGGATTTTTGCTGAGCGAAGGCGATCGTCTAAATCTCGACATTACTGCTTTACTTTCTGAAGCGAGTCCAATGTATCCTGATGTGCGTGCAGCTGCTGTAGCAATCGAAGCCATAACAGAAATGACAGGAAAAGAAATACCGCTTTCGGCCATGCTTGAAAACGCACGCAGTATAGAACAGTCCGTACAAGAGATTATTGAAAGTTCAACTCCGTTGCTTCCTTCACCAGATGACGACGATGTCATCAATGACCCATCATTCGGTTGACTCAAGCGAACGAACTGTTTCAATTACGTCCTCAAAGGGCGCATGCGTCGCAATAAAGGGACGCAAATCGGGGACTCTCGCTGTTTCATGCCCTGCCGTTCTGAGGGCCTCGATCAATCGTTCCATGGTTGGTAGAGAACCAACATTAGCCAACCGAGGTAATTGATCAAAGGCGAGCAACAAATGGTCAGTGGACAACAAAGGAGCAGCTTCTGCAATGTGGCGCACGGAACGACGAATCTCTCGCTCAGCGTAGATTTGATCCGAATCACTCCATGTGAGGCCATGACTAGAGCCTTGTTCAATGTCAGAGCGTTGAGCAAGACATGTCGCCACAGCATGATCTTCGGTTAACCGTGAACAAATTTCTCCATCCCAAAGTGGACCAATCCACATTGGGCCACTTGAACGTTCCATTTCTTCAGGAGTGGGATGGGTTGTAAATTTGTATGGCCGACCGTCGGTCCGTACTCTCCAACCCATCAATTCACGGTTCTTGTCTGCACCTTGTTTGCTTTTGCGCACTCGAACAGATACGCGGACATGATGTCCATCGAACAATGCCAAGATAGGCTCAACAGCGCGGTCGAGCTGTGCTGCTCGTGTTGCTATGGTTCCGAGTAAAACCCGAACAGCGTCGTCATGAGCGTACAAATCGACGATTCCTTTGTGACCGTATCTTCGCATACCAGATGTTGAGGAAGATCCGGTCAGTGCGGCGGTATCCGTAGCGGTTACTTCGAGGACGCCAACGCGCCCTAGAGCTTGAAGGCCTCCATCGATAAATGAAATTGGAGAACCAAATGGATCGATATCAATCCATTGAAATGAGCCCTGAACCATGGCCATTCGTGCATCACAGTGTTGGAACTTTATACCGATTTTTTCAATGTATTCGGGTTGAACTTGTTCGTCATCAATATCGATGATTGTCTGATAAAATTTATCGGAAGTAGTCGAAGCCAAAGCCCAGTCCAAGGCACCGACATCCAAGTCATTCGCAGTGATGTGAAGTCGCCCTTGAAGCTCAGGAGCGATTTCATTTCTCCACCGCCGAACCCGAATCCCGGTTGCGCATAATGCATCCAGTGCACGAATAGGATTGTCTCCGTTAATCCAACCGTGTTCGAGAGCATCCTGTAGTAACAACACAGATCGTGAACGCGCTGGAGCCATTGCGGGGTTCATGAATCCAGTCCCGGATTTCCCAACTGGGCCACGTGGCATGTGTGTTGGGCGTTGTTGACTCTCTTTGAGATAAACCAAGGTGCGACCTTCACACCATTTGTGTCCAGGCCAACCTTCAGGAGAACCATCCCCAAAGTACGACTCGGCCATGGTTAGACGATATGCCTCTTCTTCTTGACCACACCGCTTCAGTAATGTTCGAAGAAAACATCAGGATTGCTGTGTGTAACCCTGTGTCCTTCATCGTGTACATGCCCGATTATCACAACACCGGTGTCAAATTTTTGTAGGAACTTGAGAATTGATTCGGCTTGAGATTTTTCGACTGCCAAAACCATGCCTAAACCCATGTTGAACGTTCTATGCATCTCTAAATCGGTAACGTTTCCATTTTTTTGGAGCCATAAGAATTCAGGGGGAATTTGCATTGGGGAATCAATATGCCATCCAAATTGATCATGCAACCTCAACAAATTTGAGAGCCCCCCTCCTGTAATGTGAGCAATAGCATGAACATCATGGACCGAATTTTTTGTCTCCTTGAGATGGTTAAGAAGTTGTATTACAGGTTCGCAGTAGATTTTCGTTGGAATAAGTAAGACGTCAGCCAATGATGGTTTTTCAGGAAGTTTTCGGCCCATGAAGCCCGCGTCAAACGGACACGCATCGGTGTAATCAAGGCCCAATCGGTTGATGATGTTCCGAACCAGTGAAAATCCATTTGAGTGTATGCCAGAAGATGGTAAGCCAATCAGGACATCACCCGATTGCAGTTTTTCACCAGTGATTGCTGAATCTTTATCAAGAAATCCAAGGGCTGTTCCAGAGAGATCGAGTTCGGTAACAATCCCAGGTAGCGATGCAGTTTCTCCTCCAGCAAGCGTGACATTTGCTAATTCACATGCTTTGGCTAGAGACGCTCCGACCGCCGCGTGTACCTCGGGGTCCGGTTTCGGTACTGCAATGTAATCAACAAAAGCAATCGGTTCAGCTCCTACGCACAACAAATCATTCACATTCATAGCCATGCAATCGATTCCAACGCTGTCCCAGTTCTTGACAGCGGTAGCGATTTGTAATTTACTTCCAACACCATCGGTTGCCATTGCCAAAAGGTGAGTCCCGAATTCAATTAATCCACCAAACCCGCCGGGTAGATCGACTGGCGCACCGGGCGTACCCGCTTTCCGTGTTGAACGTTGGAGAGAGCCGATGAGTGAAGCGACCGCAGCCCCTTCAAGGTCGATGTCAACACCACTCGAAGCGTAATCCATTGGGTCGCTCATACGTTTTCCAATGCAAGGCAACTCATGAATCAATCGTCTCTCCACTTAACAACTGAGCAGCCCGAATAATTTCTTGATGTGACAACGCAAGTCTGTGACCATCATCCACTTTGTGGAATGCAAGAATGTCGTCGCCAGAACGCGTTGCATAATCGACACTGCATGAAATTGGCACGATATCATCTTGTACACCGTGGATTATTATTGTCTTCAGCCCCTTTGGTGCTTCGAGAACAGTATCCTCTTTTACAGGAGGTTCAACCAAGTGCAATGCAGGGGCGCACAGCAGTAATCCACGAAAGGAGTCTGGCATTCGAATTGAAACGAGCGCCGCAGTTAAGCCTCCATAACTTGACCCTGCAAGAATTGGTTTTTGCTCTGAGTACATCTCACATTCACGCTGAAGGAGATTGACACGTTGAGCGAGATTCATGCCTTGAAAATCAGGAGCGTTGACCTCAAAACCTGCATTGCGAAGAGCCCGAATTTTACTTCCATTGGGGGTACCCTCCAGCCCATGGGCGAAAATAATCATACAATTCGTAAAAACCGATTTCATTTGAACTTATTGAGACTGGCTCTTTTCCACTTCCGGATGCCCTCAGTTGAAAACGAATGATGAAACGACGTCCTGTTCCAGTGGAAATGAGGGGGCCCAGATTAAGCAATGGAACCATTAAGAACAGTCGCCGTTCATATCCAATTCCTTGGTGTGGTGCAGACATGATTCAGGATTTCGATTTAACAGCCCGTTGGTCAACTCTACTTCACGCCCACTTCACCGAAGATGTTCATAATATTGCTCAATTGTGGCCGGATGTTCAAAGCCTTGAGGTATCGTATCGAACGATTGAAGGATTCGACCCAACCTTTGCTCAAAGCATCCTGGAACAACCCGACCTTCATGACGATGCATCAAACCGGGCACTTCGTGAACTTCTTGCTGATGTTGGATACGGAGCAATCAATCCATGGGTTCGTATAGTTCATCTCCCGAGCGATCAAGTCCGAACGGTTTCACAACTTCGTTCAGACGATATCGGTCTGATGATTTCGATTGATGCCGTGGTTACCAAGATATCTGGTGTACGTCCTCGGATGTATTCTGCAACCTTCAAATGCGGTGCATGTGAACACCTCATTACCATTCAACAACCCAATGAGCAAGAACTCATCAATCCGATGGAATGCTCACAGATTGATGGTGGCTGTGGACTTACCAATCGCCAAACCCGATTTCAACTTCTACAAGAGCGTTCTACATTGACGAATTCACAATTCATTGAACTTCAAGAATTGCCTGAGCAGGTTCGTGGAGGAGTGCAACCTGAGCGCATCTCATGCGTTGCAGAACACGATTTAACAGGAAAAGTCAACCCAGGAGACCGTGTCAAAGCAAACGGCGTTTTGTTTATTCGCTCACAACGAAAGTTCGGTAAAGATACGCCCGTATTCGATATTTTTATGCGCGTTCAATCTCTAGAACGTCAGAATCTTGCCCTTGAAGAAATCGTAGTTAGTGACGAAGAAGAAGCGGATATTCGGGCATTTGCATCGGATCAGGATGTTTACACACGCATTTCACAATCGATAGCCCCCTCAATTTTCGGTATGGACAAAATCAAGGAAACCCTGATGTTACAACTCTTCGGAGGAGTTGCCCGACTCAATCCTGATGGTACAAGGAACCGAGGAGATATCCACATCCTTCTGATGGGCGATCCGGGAGTTGCAAAATCTCAATTGCTGGCTTATATGGGGAACATTTCGCCACGTGGGCGTTTTACCTCGGGTATGTCCGCCTCCGCTGCAGGATTAACTGCGGCAGCGGTTCAAGATGCGAGTGCAGATGGGCGATGGACGCTAGAAGCCGGTGCACTGGTTCTTGCCGATCAAGGCTTAGCTGCAATCGACGAATTCGATAAGATGAATCAATCCGATCGCTCTAGCATGCATGAAGCCATGGAACAGCAAACGATATCCATTTCAAAAGCAGGAATAAATGCGAGCTTGAGAACGCGTTGCGCAGTCCTTGCGGCTGCGAATCCAAAGGCTGGACGTTTCCAACCCGTTTCCGAAGTCCCATTCACGGGCCAAATTAATCTCGCTCCACCTCTCATCTCACGTTTCGACGTGATATGGCTCCTTACTGACGAGCCATCTGAAGATAAGGACGCAAAAATCGCAGGACATATCGTTGACAATAGGCTATCGGGTACCAGCGAACTTCTGGTCAGTGAAGGATCACGCCCTGACCCTCGAAAGTTGAGTGCAGTTAGTACCAAACCAAGCCATACTGATGGACATCTTCATCGTGAATTTATTCGCAAGTATGTTGCTTACGCAAAGCGCACCGTACATCCAAATTTAGATGAAGATGCCAAGAAATACATTATCGATTATTACGTAAAAACAAGGAAGCAATCAGGGGAATTCCAAGATTCCGTTGCCATTACAGCCCGTGCATTGGAAGCACTTGCTCGCCTTGCAGAAGCAAGTGCCCGTATTCGATTATCTGAAATTGCATCAATTGAAGATGCGGAGCGAGCAGTTCGTCTCACCAAGACCTGGCGTTACGACCTCATGGGAGACAACTTCGACGAGACCGCAATCGCATCCAATCAGAAAGGTAAGGCACGCCATGCAGAGCGAAGCATTCTCGATATAGTAGAGCGATTATCTGCGAATGGAGACGGCTTTGCTCAACTAATTGACGTCCTCAATGAAGCAGAACGTCTTGACATCTCAAGAGAAAAGGCCGAAGAAGTGATTGACAAACTGAATCAGAATGGACGACTCATGCGTCCAACTGGGTACGACACGTTGCAGATTGTATAGATGCCAAGCAATCAACTCTTGAAGTGGTGATGCTTCGCCTTGTCATGGCAGATGTTGTCACACAGGAACCGGAAGGTGATGTGACAGATGCATCCACCTTCGATACCACCCAATTGGGATTCATGTGTGGAATAGAAGTACACCAGCAATTGGCAACCGGAAAACTTCATTCCCGTCAACCATCGATGTTGTATGATGTAACGATTGATACGGTTCCTGATGAGTGGAATCGTTATGCCCGAAAACTTCGTTTGGCGAGTGGCGAAGGAGGGAAAATCGACGTTGCCGCCCGGTTTGAAAAGCAACGCAACAGGTCATTTGTTTACATTCAATCCCCGAATTCCGGATTAATCGAACTGGATGAAAGTCCACCTCTTGTTCACGATTCGGATGCTCTCGACGTGGCATTGACAGTTTCAGCAATGCTTGATGCTAAACCAGTTGGTGCCATCCAAACCATGCGCAAAACGGTTGTGGATGGATCGAACACAAGCGGATTTCAAAGGACCTCACTCATCTCAACCGATGGTCTTCTCAAGACCGAGACGGGTGATGTTGGAATCGATGTTCTATGTTTGGAAGAAGACAGTGCAAGGAAACTTGACAGCATCTCAACCGATTATGGAGAGCAAGTAATCTACAATCTCGACCGTCTCGGCGTGCCACTGATTGAGATAGCTACATCGCCAGATGTACGATCTCCTGAACATGCCAAGGAAACTGCCCAAGCACTAGGCCGTACACTAAGGGATACCCGTCGAGTTCGTCGTGGACTTGGATCGATCCGTCAAGATTTGAACGTAAGTGTGGCCTGTGGAGACAGGGTTGAAATCAAGGGGTGTCAGGATCTTTCATGGATTCCACGAATTGTACGGCTGGAAATGGTCCGCCAAGTCCACATGTATCGGCTTGCCAATCAGTTGCGTTCAGAGATAGGATTGCCCGCTTTGGCACAAGACCGCCGTCTTACAGATAGTGCGGTTGAATTACAAGTAGCCACAACTATAGCAGAACATATCCCTCTTACAACTATCGAAGTAACCAATTCCTTTTCGTCGTGTGAAAGCCGGATGATCAAGGAAGGAATCGAAAACGGCTCCACCATTCATGCCATCAAACTGAAAGGTTTTGCTGGAAAAATTGGTACCAAAACTATGGATGTTGATGGTGCTCAATTACCTCGATTGGGGCGTGAATTGGCAAGTGCTGCAAAACTAGCAGGCGTCCGTGGAGTGTTCCATTCCGATGAACTTCCAGCATACGGTATTGAAGAGACGCATGTTCAAGCCGTTAAGGATTCTTTAGAAACTCATGACGAGGATGCATTTGTACTCTGTCTTGCACCCCAATGGCAAGCAAATTTGGCTTTGGAAGCCGTAGGACATCGAGCACGATTAGCATATCATCGAATACCGCAAGAGGTTCGAAACGTTGTTGTCAAAAAAGGTGCCCCTGATGACGGTACAACAACAGCAATGCGTCCGCTTCCTGGTGGGGCGAGAATGTATCCAGAAACAGATGTACCAACAGTTTCTATTGATGTTGAACACTGGCGAAACATCATCGGAAATCTTCCAATGCGTCAAGATGAACGTATGGAGCGCCTCAATAATACAGAACTTTCCGAAGATCAATGCAAACAGCTTCTCTCCAGAGAAATGGATGATGTTTTCTTCGAACAGCATGAAACCAAAAGTAAGGCATGGGCTACACTTCTTCTCGAACATGAGGGGGTTGATTACGGAGTCTTGTCATGCATCCTCGGCGTTCGAGAAAATGGGGGTTTAACCCGGGAAGGTATCGATGAATCGGTTGAACATTTTGCCAACAACAAACACGTAACTAGAGAAGATGTTGAGTTGTTTGCACAGGAAAACAATCTCGTTCCTGCTGATGTAGGGGACCTCGAATCAATTGTTGAAGGGATTGTTATCGATCGTCTTGATTTTGTCAAAGAACGGGGCATGGGTGCTATGGGGCCACTTATGGGTGTGGTTATGGGTGCTTGTCCTGGAGTCGATGGAAAAGAAGTCAGTGCAGTACTGAGGACAATGATCCAGAGGCATTCAGAATGAGGGTTATCGCGCCCTTTATTCTCCTTGTTTTGTTGGTACCACTTGCTCAAGCGTCGACAGAGTCATCATGGACTCACGAGTTTGAATCTGGATATATTACCACCAAGCCACTCGTAATCGACGATAGTGTGTTTGTCCGCATTTCTGGATTTTGGACGGATGATGTCGAACGTCCAGTAGTTGTTTCTTTTGATGTTCATTCTGGAGAAGAGCGCTGGCGGTACACATCCCAAACCTCTTTGCGACACGACATGACTCCTCTTTTGTTTGTCAACAGCGGTACTGGGGATTGTGGCACCTGGGACGACCTTCTCCTAGTAGGTTGGACAGACGGCAAAATTACTGCCCACGCCATTGGAAACGGCTCGCTTGTTTGGCAAAATCAAACCAAAGTCGAACTGATTGGCATTACAGGTTCAATGCTTATTGAAAATGATAATGTCATCGTTCCAACACGCACAGGTCTCTCAAGCTTCTGTCTTGCAGACGGAACAGAAGTCCTAGATGTCGATGTTGGAGCAATCAGTTGGAGAAACGGAGTAACCGCAACAGAGCAAGGCTATGTCTTCGGTGATGAGTCAGGGTATCTTCACACCGTGTCGCGAAATGGGACATTCTCGAGCGTGTATCTTGGCGATGGTAAAATCCGACATGCCCCTTTGGACACGCGTCATGGTTTGTTTGTTCATCTCCAAACAACCCAAGGTTCGACAATGTTTCTGAATGGTTCAATTTTTGCGAATGCGGGGGGTTCTCCTGCTGTTCCGTTGTTGCACAATAACCGCATTTTTGCTGCAACGAGTGATGAATGGATTTCGATCAACTGTACTGAACAAACATGCATTATTGAAGCACAGGAACCGTTTCACTCAAACGGCGAGTTGGCACTTCGAAGTGTTGATTTCGGCTTGGAGGTATGGGCACATTCCAATACCGCAACCGGTGGCTGGGGTGTATTCAATGAAACAACATTCCTGCGTATGGAGAACACCTCGTTCAACACGTTTGGTACTGCCGCACCAGGGTTTGGTCCAGGAGTCGTTGCCCTTGGAAACGATGCCGGTATTCTCAAGGTGTCATTCCAATCCATGTCCGAACCAATCGATAAGAAATCAAAGATTGATTTTGTTGGTGCTTTACATTACGTTGTAATCGTATTGCTGTTTGCACTAACATGCTGGTTTGGAGCGCACAGAGATACGAAGCAATTGGTCAAAATGTGTACAGCACTTCTCCTGATGGTAGCTATCGTTGTTATTCCCGAACTCTCTCTAAAACTAGCTGAAGTAAGCAGTACCAAAGGGCAAGCCGAATGGAATGCGTCTTGGCCTGATGAATGGGTTGGGACACAGGTGATCGTGTTTGAAATTGATGGAATAGAACACTCCATAGGAGGGCTTGAACGTCAAGAAACGGTGTACGATTTAACGCTTCTAGCCTGTGAAGAATTAGGCATAGATGCCCAAATTGAACAACAGTATCTGGGCGCATATCTTGTTGCATTCAACGGTTCTGTTGGCGATGGTTGGGAATTCACCTTGGATGGAAGCCGGAGTCCAGTTGGAATGACTGTGGCTCAACTTGATGAGGCGTCAATCGTAGAATGGCGACCTGTTTGAGCGGTAACACTCAAGGCTGGCGATTAAGTGGATGGGTCATGTTGAGTGCGATAGGAACGCACGGTCCTGCTGTCTCCCCGGCAGCAATGCTGTTGTTGAACCTCGCTTTGTTCTGTATTGGCGTGTGGTTGCTCGTCAAGCCTCAGGACAAAAAACAAGCATGGCTATGGCCACTTTTGCTTGTAGCTGGATTCGCCTCAATATCACGAATTGCCATGGGATTCATTCCGAACGTCATGCCAGTTACAATTCTAGCAGTCATGGTTGGGTCTAAATTTGGAGTCCAGCGCGGATTTGCATTCGCCATTCTGGTGACATTGTCGAGTAATGCAGTTCTAGGTCACGGGTGGTGGAGTCTGTTCCAGGTCCTTGGCTGGGGCACGGTTGCGGCTATGGCCTCGTTGGTAAAAGTTCACGATGAAAACGGATCCCTTTCGATGAGTCAGCTTGCTTTCGCATCGCTGTGGAGTGTCCCAATTTTTAGTGTGATAGTTTCGCTTTCCATTATTGATTCGGGTATGTCATTGATTGAATTTGGCCTCTACCTTGTCAACGGTCTGCTTTTCGATCTACTTCACTTCTTAGGAAACCTCTTCTTTGCAATGTGGTTTGGCCAACTTTTCGAACGCTTGCTGATGATGAGCCGACCTCGAGACCAATTCGTCCAAGAGGAGACCGGACATGTCAGCACTATCTGATCCGCCAACAATGGCATTTCTTTGCCGTAGCGACCTCAACCTTTCCCCGGGCAAACTCGCTGTTCAATGTGCTCATGCGGCAGTTGAATCACTGCAACGGGCCAAGAGAACACATTCACGCATGGTCCAGCGCTGGAAAGAATCCTCGTCTCGAAAAGTCTGCTTGGCCATCGATAATGAAAACGAGTTAGAACACTTTCTTACCCTGGTTCAAGAGGCTTCCTTACCGTTTGCACTTGTCCGAGATGCAGGTTTGACGGAAGTCGCTCCTGGAACAGCTACAGTACTCGGCGTAGGACCCGGTCCACGCCACATCATGGACTCGTTGTTTCGAGAACTCAAGGCATACGAGTGAGGCGATAACATGGGGTTCCGGAGTTTCTTGCATCGCATAACAGCTCCAAAACTACAAACCTTTATCGATCAGGAAAAAAAATTGAAAATGGTCTTTGTGGTCAATCACGAGCTAAAAATGGGCAAGGGCAAAACCGCTGCTCAAGTCGGTCATGCAGCGGTCAAGGCAACTCTAAAGTCCGGTGAATTACGTCCCGAATTGCTTGATGCTTGGTTGTCGACAGGACAGAAAAAAATCTGTGTAAAAGCAGATGATGCACGCCATATCGAGGAGGTTGAAAGCCAAGCGAGACAAGCCGGAGTATTGGTTTCAAAGATTCATGATGCGGGGCATACTCAAATCCCTGCTGGTTCGCTAACTGTGCTTGCATTGGGGCCCGATGTAGATCAAAAATTAGATGATTTAACTGGCGAATTGAAATTACTGTAAGTCGATTCCTTGAACATGGGAAACACTGTGGCTAGGCCATGCGAGACATTGTATCCAACCGGATTGATTTGCGTTCTGATACTGTTACTCAACCAACAACCGCTATGCGACAGGTCATGGCAGAGGCGGAGGTTGGGGATGATGTTCTGGGGGATGATCCAACGGTCAAACAACTTGAATCAATGATCGCTGAGATGTGTGGGAAAGAAGCCGGACTGTTTGTCCCCTCAGGAACAATGTCAAACGCTGTCGCTTTGAAGACACATACTGTCCCCGGGGATGAAATCGTAACCGAACGATATAGCCATATCTATCTCTATGAAGGAGGCGGTTATGCCGCACTATGTGGCTCCAGCATCGCACTTCCAGAAGGAGTAAATGGGCTTCTAACGCCGGAACTGGTGAGCAACGCTATTCGTAAGCAAAGCGGTTCCCAATCGCATTATCCCGATGGAAGTCTCGTTTGTGTTGAGAACACAGCGAACCGCGGAGGGGGCACTTGCTATGAACAGGACGTTCTCGATTCTATTGCAGAAGTCTCCAAAGCAAAGAATTGTTCAACACACATAGATGGAGCACGAATCTTCAACGCCTCGGTTGCTACAAACACCTCCTTGTCACGTATGACTAGGGATTACGATTCCGTCTCGATTTGTCTGTCAAAGGGCCTAGGAGCTCCTGTTGGCTCTGTTCTTGTAGGCACGAATGAATTTATTGAGCATGCTCATCGTTGGCGGAAAATGTTTGGTGGAGGGATGCGCCAATCCGGCATTCTTGCCGCCGCCGGAATGTATGCTCTCGAAAACAACATCAATCGAATGGAGGAGGATCATCGCCGGGCCAGAACTATAGCGAGAGCCATTGATGACATGGATCACGTTTCGGTTGATTTCGATGCAGTTCAGACCAACATGGTTTACTTCTCAGCGAACAAATATACGGCAAGTGAGGTATCGCAAAAGATGGCGTCTTCCGGCATCGACATGTTTGATATCTCACCCACACATTGTCGAATTGTAACACATCTTCACATCACTGACGAGGACGTTCACAACGTGATTGAAGCGCTGTCCGAGCTCGCTTGAAACTTTTTAACTCCTGGACAGCCAAAGTTTCCATGATTGGGGAAGCCTGTGGCATCTGCCAAAATGAAGAAATTGACACAAATTGCTCAATTTGCATACGCTGTATTGAGTTAACTGAGGAAAACAAATGGGCCCCATCACTGCCTTTGGAAGTACATCAGCGCATGGCTGATGTATTGGGTGGTCCCACACGTTCTTTACGTAAACGCTGGGAAAATCTTGAGCGATTTATGGATCATACACCAGATGTTGATTGGGCTCGTCTTGAAGATCGAGATCTCGATCCAGTTCGTTTCTCTCCTTTTCCAGATGAAGAAGGGCAAATTTTCATCGAAAAACTACAGAACAGGAGTGGCTATTCGGGTTATGAAAAAGAATTACTCGAAGAGGGATTTGTCATGTGGGACGGGACTCTTCTTTCCTTTGTTGATGGACGAATGTGTATCGATGGTAAATCCCATGAAGCCCGTATTCCAACTGAGCAATATCTTCTCCTTCTCATGAACCCCGAGCAACGAAAGGGGTGGGATTTAGTCAGGCTCTTCCTTTCTATAAGTGGGCTCTATCAAACTCTTGATCCATTTGGTAGACCGCAACGATACATGCATCGATACCACCGATTATTTGGTCAAATTCAACGGGAATTACTCACCTCTTTTGATGCATTTGTTCAAACCTCATTCCTTCTCGATCAGAACGAACACAGGAAAAAGAAGTCGCTGTTTCCAGAGGACCGAAGATGGTCGTGGGATGTAATGAACCGATTGTCAGGACGTCGCCCTCGGCAAAGAATGAAATTCGCCCGACGCTTTGTAAGGAACGGAGAAAACAGAACGATTGCGCCCTCAAAATGGCCTTGGGTTCAGCGCTGGACAGAACTCACCGAACAGGTTCGTCACACAAACGTGAGTTATCCCTTCATGGTTAACGCCAAGGGAGTGCTTTGTTTCAGGACGCTGACGAAGAATGGGAGTGTTCGCAGAGCACCTATTCCGTTTTCCCCGGGCTTACTTGCTGGGCTTATCTCGTGGGGATCGTCGCCACATGCATCCCGAGAAGGGGAGTGGCTCATCGCTGCTCAAATGAATTGGTCCACCCCGTATCAAAATGCGGAAACTGCCGACGTTCCGTTTCGCCGTTCGATGCAATTTCTTCGGGGCGTTCTCCAACAGTTCCCAAACGACACGTGGATACACGGTGAACGACTACTTGTCCGAGGAATGCTTGGCCATTTTTACGAAATCCGAATCAGTAGAGGCGCTCATAATGCTCCATTCAAAATCCATGGGGTAGGCAAGAGGGCAACGCAGCGTCATTCAATATGCATCCATACCGGAAAATACCATCGTGACATTCCAATTGGGGATACAATTGCGATTGTCGTACTTTCGCTCCTCTCTGACGTAAACACTTCAGAACGAGTTAACAGTCTAAAGATGCACTTGATGACACAGCCCCCGATCGGCTCACCTCAACAGAACACGGGGGTTAACCCTCAGTCGTATTACAAATCTGGAAAGAAGGCATTCCGCTTCCCGTTGAATCAATTGTTCCTTCATGAGGAGGAACAGCAGGAGGTTGTTGACATGAATTCTCTAGAATTGTTAACAGACAAGGCGATTGTCGAGGATTGGGCTTTGCGACCTGCAGGCGACGCGCAATTCGCACCACCTGGTCACTTAAATCCAGATTTTGATTTGGAATTTGCAGATGATGCAGTGTTTGCAAATGAGTATTATGAAGCTCGAATCCGAGAACGGCCGGTTTTTCAACAGATTAGGAATCAAATCTTAGCAGTCCGTAACCCGCCCGAACCTCGCGATGAAGGTGAAGGTGAACCACGAAGGCAAGACGATCAATTCCATCGATGGTATCGGACAATGCCACTGGTTTGGGAAGCGCTATCGTTGCAACCGATTGGACATCAAGTCGAATTGGGTGGAGTGCGAGGCTTGTTTCGAATGCAGGGCTGTAGACTGCGCCTCACCATTCGTTCTGCACAAGAAGAAGATGCTCTTCTTCGTATACTCGTAATTTTAGGATACAGACACGCTCGATACCGTGATTTGAATCAAGTCTATGTCCGACGAGACTTCCCAATCGCCGATCCGAGGCGGGCTTTACGTGAACTCATGGAACCAATGACAGAAGAGTTTGGATTTGCAGATATTGAAGATTATGTTCTGCGTTTCATGGAGGTCGGTAGGCCGCCGGACAGAATGCCCGAGGTCGATGCTCGATTGAATGCAAACATGGTTGACTTCTACTGATCATGTCGTCGTAGTGCGACAACAAGAAGTGCAAGAACCGTTAACGGCATCGAGAGGAAGGGCGTATCTTCCGATTCGGCTTCTTTCTCAACTTCATTCTGTTCTGTTGGTCGTTCGATGTATTCATGGAACATAATGTGAACTTCAATATCGTCATCATCAAAAGCATCGCCATATGTGATTTGTTTGGTTCCCGAACTAAACCCAGCCTCTGTAACAGTACCGACATCAATGATCTCTCGAACAATGTGATGATAGTAGATCTGGTTGTTCGTTCCATCTGGGAAATACGCTACTTTCTCCACCATCCATACAGTCACGTTGTACTCGGCAGTGGTCGATTGATCAACATTCCAAACAACCGTTCCAGAATTATCACCAGTAGGTGTCCATGCCATTGAAACGAAGCCTTCGCCAAGGTTCATTGGTTGCATTACCAATGAAGCAAAGTCAGCTTCAAGCGAGTCGCCTACAGGATTGCTTCCACGTAGAGCATATTTGCCGTTGATCCCTGCAACTGGAGGCTTGAATTCTGGCGCATATATGTCGTACCTGTCTCTGAAACGAGCATCGACATCTTCGTTCCCTAATGGGTCTTGAGTTTCGAAAATGTTACGATGGACTGCATAAATTTCCATACTGATGTTCTCTGCAACGGTTTCGAGAGCATTGCCAACTTCAACACAGTTACCGCACCATGTGGCCGTGTAATCTTCTGCAATAGCAGGCAAGTCATCGAGTGTGCTGTTGGCTACCAACGTCTCGTTCGCCATTCCGTGAAGCCCGCCGAAGAGAATACCAGTTTCGAGATCTCTGATTTCAGCGGCTTGTCCTACAGGTACAACAGATACCATCAGAAAGGCCATAACAACAGCAATCAACATTCTAGACATATGTTAATCTATCAGGCTCTCCTTAATGAGATAATCCATGTGTTGTCTCAAAACTCTTTGCTCAGAACGCCAAAGTCCACGATTTCCCCAGCAGCGACCATTCTCAAGAGTGATTTCAGCCAATTCTTGATGGTGTTTCTGCATTTACCAACAGCGTCTGCAATCTTTTCTAGACGGCCCTGGTCAACTCCAAAAGCTTCACAGGAAATCTGGAATAGAATCGCACAGAGCACTCTAGCCTCAATGTTGGTACTTGCAAATGGGGATGCATCAACTGTTGGCTCACCGAGCAAGAGCAATCGTTGCTTGTAATCGTCCATGATTCTTGTCTTCAGTTCCTCATCAAGCCCGTCGAGAAGT
>MDSX01107095.1_pt1 | contig 19808 bp, 6 predicted proteins | sample 811141 | NCBI WGS metagenome assembly MDSX01 (sample SAMN05326642, study PRJNA326480) | marine metagenome | isolation source: seawater | place: Atlantic Ocean: South East | collected 2010 | reverse complement strand
GCAGATGTAGGTGCTTTAGAAAATATATTAGGAAATAAACTTTTACCAAATTTTGGCATAAGCGGTAGCGATGTTGGTGTTGAATTAATAGGTGTTAAAGAAGAACCTGGAAAAAATAGAGTATTTGCTTTTTTTACTAACTATGTGGATGCTTCTGATGACAATTTAAGCAATCAAGCTCCAAAAAATGCTCATTGTTCTATAGTTGTTTATGATATAACAACTGGTAATCAAGTATCTTTAGTTGCGGGTAGTTTTTTAAATTTGTCTAAAACACATCCTATATTTGGTATAAATATAATAGAAGACTTATTGTTTTGGACTGACAACAGGAATCAACCAAGACAAATAAACATAGAGCTAGCTACTGCAAATCCTTCAAATAACGCAAATCCTTATTATACTATAGAAGAAAATATTTCTGTTGCTAAGTATTATCCTTTTGAAACACCTACTGTTTACAGTGAAGAAACCATAACAGTAAGTGTATCAACTACAGCTACAGCTTGGGGTTCAGTTGCTACTCCTACAAATTACCCTCAAATGCTTTTTGAAAGTACTTGCACTATAACTAGTGGAACACCTGCTATGAAATTGCACCCTGGCTTAAAGTTTGAATTAATTTCTACTGTTGAAGATCCTAATTATCCAGATCCAGTTAATCCAGAACTCACTTATCCTTATCAAAATGAGATAAAAAAATACCTTTTCCAACCTTTTATTCAAAATAATCCAGGATCATCAGCAGTGTCTGGCTTAGGCCATTCTGAACCTCTTTGGTTTGTAAATCCGTGGAATTCTGTTGACCAACCTAACTATAATCCACCTGATCCATTAAAGTTTTTAAGCAATATACCTTTTTATTATTTAGATAGTAGTGGAGTTCAACAACCGTGGAATGGCACTGCCACTATAAAGCTAATCCAACAAGACGCTGTAAACGTCACTGAGAAATGGTTAAAACCTACTTATAGATTTGTTTTTACAGATTATGCAGAAGCAGATACCGTTACAAATCCTGATTACTTAACAAGTCAAGGAAAAGCAGGATTAGCTCAAAACCACAATTTACCTGTGCCTTTCATGTGGCCCAATTCTAGTGCTCCAACAGATCAAGATGCAGAAGATTATCAAAAATCTATAAGTTGCAGAGGTTTAAACTTAACTACAAATTCTGTAAATGCTTATGGAGTTGGCAATACTTCTAGTGATTATTACTATAGAAGGTATTTTATCAACTACCTACAACCAGGCATGAAAATAAGTTGGCCTGGAATGTCAGAAGATGATAACGATTATATTATAGATCAAATATTTGCAAGTAACGGATTAACAGTTGGTGTTCCACCTGGTTCAGGAAATCCACTTAATAATACTAGTTTAGCTATAAGCGTTAGAAAAATTGATAAAAATGGAAAACCTATTACAGAGTGGAGTTGGCCTGCATTTAACGATCTTTTAGGTAGTTCTTTTATTGATGGAGCAGCAGTTCCTTTATTGAGTTTTTCTTTTGAAAATCCTTATTATGAAGAAGATTTTGGTGGAAATGAAACATTTTTTGAAGAAAAATTTTGTAGATTAGCTTATAGATTCATATACGATAGTAATGAAACTTCTTTAATATCTCCTTTTACTCAATCATTATTTAAACCAAAGCAAGAAGGTTTTTACTTATATAGCGACAATTATGCTGGTTTTCAAGAGCTTGGAGATGTATCATTTGTGACGGCAGGAACACCACCTGAAACTGATGCCAATAAAGTAGGTTTAAGTACTAGTAATTTTTTATATGAAAACTCTATTAATAAGATTAATGTAAATATACCTATGCCAGTTGTTAATAACAACGTGCTTCAAGTAGGTGAAATAAATAGTGTTTTAAAAATAAAACAAATAGATATAATATACGAAGACTCTGCTTCAACAAACTTATTAGTTTTAAAAAGCATTTCAGTTGATGATCCATCTATCGTAGGAAATACTGATACTAGTTATACGTATAAATGGGAAGGTGATAAACCTTTTAAAGTACTACCAACATCAGAAGCTACAAGAGCATCTGACAAAGTACCTATAAGAGCTTTAGGACAAGAGGTTTCAGGAAACAGAATAATATATGGTAACTTTGTCAATAGACATACTTCTCCTGAATTTTTAGATTATAGTGTTGGTATTGGCAGAAAATACACAGTTCAACAAAAGTTTTCAGAAAAGTCAGGTGTAGAATACCCTAATCACACTTTGAAACAAAATAGGATATATCAAGTTGGTGTTGTGTTATCAGATAAATATGGTAGACAATCAGATGTTATACTGGCTCCACCTGTATTCTCTACAGAAGTTGATGAAAGTAGTATATTCAGTGGAGATACTTTCTTTTCTAGGTATTTTAAAAGAAATGAAGTTAGTGGGCTAGTTACTTCTAGTTCAAGTAATATAGTTAACTGGATTGGTAATAGTTTAAAAATGCTTTGGAATTCTACTATACCTAAATCAATTCCTGGACTGCAAGGTTATCCAGGTTTATACGCTTTATTAGGTAGTGTTAATAGTTTTGATAGTTTTGTTTCAAATCTTAATGCTGGTTATAAAACTTCAAAAAATGTTACTACAACAAATACGTTAGGTTCTGGTTCTGGATTAACTGTTGATATAGTTGCAACTCCAGTAACCGCTGGCCCTTCTGGTGGTCAAATAACAAGTGTTAATATAAACAAATCAGGCATGGGTTATGAAGTAGGTGACACTTTAACTATTGATGGTGGTATAGTTTTAACTGAGTTAAAAATAACTGGAGTTAATGAAGCTAATGACTTAGGATGGTATAGTTTTAAAATTGTTGTTAAACAGCAGCAGCAACAATATTATAATATATACATGCCTACCATGATAAATGGTGAGCCACTACTTCCCAATGAGGGCCAATCAACAGATCAAGTTTCTGGCATAGCTCCTAATACAAACAGTTTAGCTTCTTTCTCTTTAATAGGTGATAACATTAATAAAATACCAACAGTAGTAACAGAGTCTAATTCTCAAATAGCTTATTCTTCTAGTGAAGTTAAGTTATATCCTAGAATTTCACAATTTGGAAGTTTATATTATGATTCTGATCAAAGTAATCTTGGTTGGAAAAACTCCGACACTGGTATAGGCACTGGAGTTGTTGATTTAGGCAATAGTTATGACAGCGTTGTGTACGTTGGTAATATTCAAGATTTATACAATGAAAAAGGTAGACAAGATATAAACACATCTGTAGGTGGTGCAACAGCCATAATTAATACGGTTTATACTACTGCCTTGTTTAAACAGCCAGATAATCCATACAGTGTAATATCTGAAAACGCAACTGCAAGAAGTCCTTTTACTTATTTTGATATAGATTCTTTGAGAAGACCAATTGGTGGTGGTGGTGTTGGTAGCGCTCCATATTCGGCTGTAAGTGATTTTTTTGGATACAACGTTAACACGGGTATGGGAATAAATATTTATTACAATCAAATAAATTACACTGAAGGTCTTTTTGGTGGTAGCTATTTAGCTCCTAACAACATATCTGTAGTAGAAGTAGAGCCTTTTGAGTCAGATTTAGAAATATTTTGGGAAACCTCCACTGTGGGGTTAATTGATAGATTAAATTATTTAATTGAAAACAATAAAGATGAAGGTCTTCCTGCTAGTCTTTCAAGACAAGATAATGATTTTACAGAATCTTCTCCAACTACTTTATTTGAAGGTTATTGGTTGGCTGGCGGAACTATTCCTGTTAACAATTTAGTGCCAACAGCCTCAATAGATCCATATATAGTATCTTTAATACCTATAAATGCAGTAAATCAACAAGTTCCTTTAAATAGAATATCATCAGTTGTTATGACAGTTATGGATAGCAATGGAACAGATGTCAGCAGTGAGTTTTTAATATCTAACGATGCCAATGCGTCTACTGCTCAATATAAAATATATTTATTAAACAATCCTCAAACATTTCTTGAAGAATCTTCTATAAGAAATTTTACTTGTTCAATTACTATAACATCAACACCTGCATTTACAGGAGATACGCCTGTTGTAACTAATTTTTCTGAAACACTAACACTTCAAAATAAAATACCTCAACGTGTTAGTTCTGGAAGTAATACGGGTATAGTTACTATTGTCAGTGGTGTTGGTGGAACTTTTTGGGGTAATGATGGTACTTCTGCAACTACTAATGCTAGTAGCCCAGGATATAGAAATGGAGGATATATAAATCAAAGTGCTGGAACTGTTGATGGATTTCTTTCAAGAGGCGCATCTATTGAAGTTACTAAAGAATTAAAATGGAGTTTTGTTAGTTGCATAGAAGCAACCACAGGTAATGATATTTCTACTTCGTTATCTTTAGGATATGGAGTTGACGGAAATGTAATAGATTTAAATGCAGGCGTTGTTGGTGCTATACCTCTTTATACTAATCAAAATTATTTTGTTGTAGATGCTAACGCCGCCGCTGGTGAATATGAGCTTATATATAGAGTTACAGATGCTAATGGCACTGGTATGGCTTACGAGTATCCAACAAGCGAGAATTTAACAAGCTTAATATTCAATATAGCATAACTCGTAAAAAACAATAAAACTAAGTAATAATTATATGGGAGCGATATTAGAAATTAAATACTTTAACGCGTTTTGGACTAAAAAACTTAAAACAGGAATACCATATGTTGGTGATTCAAGCAGTGGAACAAACCCAGGCCCCGTTCAATTTGGTGATGCAGTACAAGGTTTAGGCAATCAAGGTTTAAATGGTACTACTGGAACAAATTTTTACCAAAACTTTAGTAATATAGCAGCTGACACTTTAAGATATAATTATTATATAGAAGACTCTACTATAAGAGGCGGTTATGGAAACACTAGCGTCGATTATGGCGTAAGAGCTTATTTAGATGAAGAAAACCCTATTCAAGAAGTAAGATTTAATTCTTTAATATATTCTGGCGTTTATAACTCTAGAACATCTGTTAATAATACTAATATTTTTTCTATAGCAGAAAACATTACTAGATCTCTAGACCCAGCAAGTGGAGCTATACAAAAGCTTTATGCTGAAGATACTAACTTAATTATATTTCAAGAAAATAAAGTTAACAGAGCTTTAATAGATAAAGATACAATATATACAACTGAGGGTGGTACAAGTACATTACCTCCAGGTGTTGTTATTGGTCAGATAGTTCCTTACTTAGGTGAGTTTGGCATAAGCCAAAATCCTGAGTCTTTTGCGGTATACGGCTTTCAAAAATATTTTGCAGATAAAGATAGAAGTACAATTTTAAGATTATCTAGAGACGGTATTACGCCAATAAGTAAATATGGTATGACTAGCTTTTTTAGAGATGAGCTAAAGAAAATAGATAATAATTTTAAAGATCACTATGTTTTTGCTAGTAGATCTAAAAACACTAGCGGAGCTTTTAAAACTATTAATATAACCACTTCTAGTATACAAGGTTCAAATGGAGAAACAGGAAATATACAGATAGGTAGTGGGTTTCAATATTCAAATAATGGGGTAAATTTCTTACCAGATCCAACTGATCTTTATATAGTAAATATACAAACTCCAGCAGTAGGTGTACCAAATGATACAACTATAACCTTAAATAAAAAAATAAATCTAACTAGTGAAACTAAATTTAGATTTACAACTCCTGATAGAGGTAGAGTACAAGGTGGTTACGATGTTCACTCTTTAGATTATTTAATTTCTTTACAACAAAATTCTGCTTTTATAAGTAACGATGTTTCAACTTACCAAACACTAAACTTTAATGAAAGTATAAATGGCTGGACTAGTAGATTTTCTTTTAAACCAACTAAAATATTTAGTGTAGAAAACGCGCTTTTTACTGTTAATATAAAAGATCTTTATATTCACTATGATAATGTTACAGAAAATCGAAGAGGATTTTGGTATGAACAGCCTTATAATTCAGCCAGTGTAACTTTTATATTTAATAAAGCTCCTTTGGTTAGTAAGAACTTCAATACAGTTAGTTACGAAGGAAACAGTGGTTGGTCTATAAATTCTTTTGATGGCGATTTTGAAGGTGAAGACTTTATGAAAACTATAAATAGTCAAAATCTATATGAAAGTTTTCAAGATAAAACAGATGTAGTTTACAGCTATTTAGAAGGTAGATATGAATCTCATACGCCTAACAACGCCGGTATTTTAGCTACACAACCTCCCTATGAGTATGCTGGCTTTAATAGAAAAGAAAATAAGTATGTTGCTGCTTTAGTACAGAAACAAACAGTCACATCAAATACATCGAACTATCCACCTAGACCAGGAGAAGTAATATTTGGGAATCAAATGAGTGGTATAAAAGGTTATTTTGCAACTGTTCAAATATCAACAGATGCAATCACTCAACCAGGTGGAGAAAAAGAAATATTCTCTGTAGCTTCAAACTTTATTCAAACATCTTAAAACAAAATTATGAAAAGTATAATTAAAAACTTACTACTATGGCAATAGGAATGACTTTAATGGCTATAGGCGCTGGTATAAACTTAGTCAATGGTCTTGTAGCAACCAAAAAAGCAAGAGATACCGCTAATGATAGTCAAGGTCTTTTAGACAATATAACTGAGTACAATAGGCAGCCTATAACTAATCCTTATGCGGACGCTTCATCTTTTCAATTTGAAGATTTATCAGACACTTTTACAAATCCATATAGCAATTTAAAAGTAGCAACTCAAGCTGCGGAATTCCAAGCTCAGCAAACTGATCAAGCTTTAGCAAATACATTAGATACTTTAAGATCTGGTGGAATGGGTGCTGGTGGCGCTACGGCATTAGCTCAAGCAGCTGCGCGAAGCAAACAAGGTATTTCAGCAAGTATAGAACAACAAGAAACTCAAAATCAAAAATTAAGAGCTCAAGGCGAGCAGCAGTTACAACAACAAATAGTTGCAGAAAAAAGTAGAGTACAATCTAGTCAAGCTCAAGAAGATGCTAGAGTTCAACAATTGCAAGGAAGAGGAAAAGAACTTATGTTCAACGCTCAAGAAGACAGAGATAATATGGAGTTAGATAGAAGACAAGCTCTATATGACAATAATATAGCTCAAGAAGCTCAATACAGACAGAATGCTATGAGTTCTTTCACTGGTGTTGCAACAGGGTTAATGGGCATGGGACAGGCACAAATGCAAATGGAGAATGACTTGGATGTTGCTAGAATAGAAAGAGGTGATATAATTATATAATTAATAAATAACATGGGAACATACAGACAACCGGGATTAATTTTAGATAAGTCTCTTGGTATTATACCAGAAGAAATAGGAAAGTTTCAAAACCAACTAATGCAGAGTATGAAAGAAAATAGAGCTGCAAAACAAAAAGCAAGAACAAATAGAGCTAAACAAGAGATTAAAGATAAAAAAAGAGAATTAGATACCAAAATAGAAAACGAGAAATATAAAAGGGATATAGCGGGAGTTGGAAATATTATAGATGGCAACAACCAAATAATAGAGCCAGGCAAGTATATGGTTCCAAACGCTAATGGATTTGGAAAAATTAATAGCTCTGATCTTACAGATCCAAATAGTCCACATTATCTAGGTAATATTCCTGCTAACGCAGGCTTGAGCGATACTGATCTTGATATTATAGCTAGTAACATGGTAGGCGAAGGCGGAATTGAATCATCTATGAAAATTGATTTAACTCACGCGGTTGAACAAATGTCTTTGCATCCTCAGGGCACTGAGGAGAGAGCTAAGTGGAAGAACGAAATAGATCAATTAATAAAAGAATTACCAGTTCTAACAAATGTTTTTAATCAAGAAGCCTCGTCACATAGACCTGCCTTTAAATTTGATGGAACAGCATTGCCTTCAAAAGCTGGTATGGAAAACAGATTACTACACGATGGGCAGCCACAATGGGATTTAAGAAAACAAATGGAAAGCGATATAGTTTTTTCAACAAATCCAAATAGATTTACATCAATACCGCCTTCATTGTCCCCTGATGGAACGTCAATGATTAGATATAATAATGGAACAGAATCTATAAATATTTCTTATAAAAGATATATGGATCTTTCAGAAAATGGTGGCTCAATAATGGGTGTTACTAAAGCAAAACCTTTCAATGATATGTTGAAAGCTGTTTGGGATTCTAAAATTAAATCAAATTATGATAGTATTTCTAAATATAATAGCAAGAAATATGAAGAGGGAACGTCTACAATAACTAAAAGGCAAACTATAAAATCTTTTGACAAAGCAAATGCGTTAATGAAAGAGCAGATTAGTGCTTGGATAGATGATGGAGGTATAAGTAGTACTAAAGGTTCTATAGCGGGTTATAATTATGGTCAAAATATTTGGCAGATGATGGGTGGACCTGATGATGGAGATGCAAAAAACAGAATATATACAGGAACTCCAGAACAAAATGAAAGAGCTAAAGTTTTAATGGAAAAATCTATGAAATTAGCTTATGGAAGTGAAACTTCAGCTATAAATTATGGAGTAACTGAAAATGAAATTGAAGAAGAAAAATTAACTAAAATAGAATCCGAAGCACTAAGAATAGCAAGAGAAGACGGCATAACTTTATACCCAAGAGGTGATGGTGCTAATGCAGCGGCTAAAAAAGGTAATCAAAAAAGTAAGCTTGAAGCAATAAATAAAGTGTTAGAATTAGACCCGGATAATACAAAAATTGATTTAGAAGATATAAAAACTCATTGGACAGCATTAACAAAAAAGCCTATGTTACTTGCTAATATATTAAACTCTATTGATCCTTCACCAGACATGAATAGCAAACTGTATTACCGAGGAGATGCAATAGGTGATGCTCTTGCGTTGCAATTAGGAAAAACTGAATTATCAGATGAAGAAAATAATGCATATTATGTTAAAGAACCAGGTGGTTGGGAAGCAAAAGACTTTCTTAATGGTTATCCTGCTTTTCAAGCAGAAATGTTAAATGCTTTATCAAAATCTAAAGAGTATGAAAATGTTAAGAAATCTAACTTAAAAAAGACAGGTCTAGAAGATGTTAAAGTTGTTCAAGTCTTGCCAGAATCTACTGAAGAAGAATTAAGAAACTTTTATAGAACTCAAACAACGTAAGTATGACAAAAGAAGATTATGCTAAAGATTTAATAGAGCAAGGATTATCAGAAGACGACTTCATTTTAAAAATGAAAGAATACGAGCCAGATGTTGAAGTTGAAGATGTTGAAGTTAGTGAAATTGAAAATGACATTATAACTGATCCTCCTGAAAAAGAAAAAAATAAACCAAAATATAAGATGCAAGGTGTTGACAAGTTTTTTACAACTGAAGACATAAAAAGCAAATTAAAACCAAATGAAACTTTAGAAGATTATTTAAAAATTCATAAAAACGTTTATGAAATAAAACCTATAGAAGAAGTAGAGGCTAAAATATCTTTTGAAGATTTTCAATTAGTTGAAGAAGAGAAAATAGTATCTAATTTAAGAGAATTATATCCTGGATTTACGTTTGAACAAGCTAAGCCAGGTAGCGACAATGTAAAAGCAACTAATGTTAGCACAGGAAATAGCAAAGTAATAGAATTAGGAACTATATATAATTCTAAAAACAGAAGAAGCAGTGGAAAAATAGACGTGCCTATAGGTCAAGAAAAATTAATAGAAGAAGACGCTTTAAATCAAAGTAAAATAGCTTATGAAGATTTTATAAATTTTGTAAACGATAATCCTGATAAAGATAATGATAGTTCTTTTATAAAAAATAAAATAGGAGAAATATCAAGTGGTGGGGTTTTTGACAATATAAGATTAGGTGAAGTTATAAAAGCTGGTGTTTATAAAGAAGGAACTTACTCTAAAGATACTTTTAAAACAGAAAATTATCAAAATGCTAAATTAGCAAATAAAAAAGAAGTAGTTAATTTAATAACTGACTTAGATATTTTACAAAGAGAAGCTTTCAACAATCCATACTTATATGACGTTGGTTATAAAGACGGTTTAGGTGCTGAATCTTTTACTATAAGTGATGAGGATCATGATAAAATAAAAGAAAGTTTATTTAAAAAACTTCAAAAAGAAAGTAATTTAGCAATATATCCTAGTTCTTTTAATTTTTTATATGAAAAACTAAGAGAATCTAATAAATATAAAGTAGAGCAAGATTATAAAATGAAAAACATTTTAGAGTCAAATTCTGTTGATTTAGATCCTGATTTTGAAAAATTTGTAATTGAGTCTTTCGATGCTAGCTTAAACCCAAAACAAAAAGAACTTCAAAAATTGAACTTTGAAGAAATAGAATTAACTAAACAGTTAAACTATTACAACAATAAAATTGAAGAAAATCAAAACAAAAAAGAAACAAAAGATTTTGATAATGAGAGAAGATCTAACCAAAACAAAGCATTAATAAGAGAAAGAGACAACGTTCAAAGAAAATATGATGCCAAGCTTGCTCAAATTAAAAATGCTGGAACAAAAACCTCTACTGAAATAGTTAATGTAGGGTCTATGCCAGGCGAACCAGGTAATGTGGAGTTTAAAGAAATAAAAACACAAACAACAAACCCTGAATTAATAGGTCAATTTTTTAATAGGTATGGTATGTCTCAAGGTACTGTTGAAGATTTAAAACAAAAATCTCAAAATGCTACTAATAACTTAGGACCTGCTTTAACTAGGGTTTTAGAAAGTGATCCTAAAATATCTCAAAGAGAAGCTATTGGAGTTTTATTTAAAAATCAATTAAAAAATTTACAAGAATTTAGTAAAAAAGGTAATTATTCTAATATAAATTTAAAATTTGATGATAATCCTAAAGGTTGGGAATTAAAATATGCGGCTTGGCCTAAATTAAAAAAAGCAGGTTTAAAACCTGATGAAAATGGTAATTTAAAAATATCTTTATTTGACCTTAGAAGAATAGGTATAGACTCTGGAGAGTTTGAAGGATGGCTAGATGAATTAACTGGTATGGCTAGCGATAAAGATGTTGACGCTATAAAAATGTATAATGAAGAAGCTGATGAAATAGAAACTTTAGCTCAGACTTATAGAAATTTATACGCTGGAAACGTAGACGTTGGATCTATAGTTAAACCTGGATTTTGGGAAAACTTAGTTAAAAGCGCTGCTAAAGAAACATACAACATGGTCACGGTTGACACAGACAAAGATGACGCAGAACAATTTATAGAAGGTCAAAGAGGTGGCGCTAGGGTGCGTATAGATCAGTTTAATGCAGCTATAGACGCTAGTACTGCAGAACTAGAAAAATCAGCCGCTGGTGGAGGTATAAAGCTTACAAATACTCAAGAAGAAAATATTAAACAAAACATATCAGAGCAAGCTTCCGGTGGAATAGGTACATTTATACCTAAATTACCTTTACTTGCTATGGGTGGTGGAGCTTTAAATGCTGTTGGTTATGCTAAGTGGGCTCAAACTTTATCACCATTAGGCAGACTTTTAGTTGGGTCTCTGGTAGAAGAAGCTAAGATGCAGACCATATTAGATATGAAGCCTTTAGGAGGAACTTCTTTTTATACTTTTGGAGAGCTTACTAAAAACTTTATTCCTTTTAAGAAAAATTTTACATATTTACAGCCTATTTTTAATAAAGTTATAAAAGGCGGTGCTGTAGGAACTCTAGCTTCTGAAGTTGCTGGTGTAGCAGAACCTGGTTTTGAAGCTTTCATGACCGGTGATGCTGCTACTTTTGGTGATAAATTTAAAGAACTTTATAATAGTGAAGATGGTTGGGATCAAGAAGAACAAAGATATATGGTCAATGCTATGACCTTTGGATTTTTTGGAATGACTCATTTAAAAAGAACTGATGTAATGACAACTGGTATGAAGCAAAGAGTTTCTGACAAGTTGCAATACAAGATGGACGTAATAACTGGTAAAGAGCAAGGGATACAAAGAATTGATTCAGACGGAAGAATAATAGAACAGCCTTCTAAAAAAGAGAAAAAATACGAAGAGCTTGACGAAGCTGAAAAAGCAAAATACGATCAATATGCTGCAACTAAATTTGATGTTGATAATCTAATTAATGCTGAAATGCATATAAAGGAATTAACACCTCCTAATATAAAATTAAAAGAAACTAATCCAGAAAAATATAATTCAGAATTTGAACAGTTTGAAAATAATTTTAAACAAAAATATACTGATAGTTGGACTAAAGCAATACAATTAATAGACCCATCATTTGAGGGTGTTGAAGTAAAATTCGGCAGTGGTGAGCAATTTAGAAATAATAACTTTTCTAAAGGAAATCAAAAAGCTAAAGCACAATATGACCCGGTGACTAACACAATGGCATTTGATCTTAGTAGGTGGAATCCTGGTGTTAGAGTTCACGAATTTGGACATGTAGCTACTGAGGCTTACTACAAAGCTAATCCTATTGCTAAAAGAAATTTTATTACTAAAATAGATGAGGTTTTTGAAAACACTAGCTTTGGAGAAACAGGAGGTAAGGAGTTGTATGAATCAATTAGAGAAAAGTATAATATAAACTTATCTGAACAATCAACAACTGGAGAAATGGCAAATGAATATTTATCTTTTGTTGGTGAGTATCTTTCTAATCCTAAAGTTTTTTATAATAGCCCAGACGTAGCTAATACGCTTTTAAAAGAAATATCATTAGAATTTAGAGGTATTGGAATAGAGCTAGGTATAAAAAATAATGTACCTACAAACGTAAATCAGCTTGTTAGACAAATAGCAAATATAGCTCAACGTAGTAGTAAAAATCAAAGTATTAATAATTTAGTAGCTGGTATTTATGGAAACTTAAATAAAGTAGGTGACGAATTAGAAAAAATTAATATAAGAGAAAGACTAACAGAAGAGGGCAACGCTGAAGCTGAAACTGTAAGAGAAGATTATAAGTTTAGTGAAGCTAAAAAATCAATGGCTTCTTTCGACTTGTCAAGTAGAAAAACTACTGAAGAAATTGTAGCAGAAAATGAAAAAATAGAAAAAAGAATTTTTGGGAGAGCAATAGATAATCCAGAAAAAAGCTTAAAAGAATTAGTCACAGATGAAGATAGATTTAATCTGTACATGAACAATCAAGCTAAAAAATATGACTTAATAAAAAGCTACGAAAGAAGAACAGATATAAATCTTAGAGATAAGTATGGAGATGTAGCTTATGAAGGTATGGAGGATTATTTAGATAAACAACTATATGACTATACTGGTAGATGGGATCCTGCAAAAGGTGGAGGTAGTTTTGGTAAGTATATAAATCAACCATTAGGTTTCAGTAGCCAGTTAGTTAATGCTTTTGAAAAAGGTGGGAAAATAATGGTAAAAAACTCTGAAGGTAAATTAGAGTTTATACCAGATAGATTAGGTGGCGAAGCAGGTGAGCTAGCTATGACTAATTTAACACAGCCTACTTCTTCAAGTTTTAACCAAAGTGGAGTACTAGGAGACATAGAGGCTGGAATTATTGATACCAAAGGAAACATAGTTCCAACTAGATTATATAATGATGTTAAAAAATCTTCTAAAGAATTAGAGAACAAGGTCATGGAATTAGATCTTATTGAAGAAGGTATCGATAGTTACAAAAATACTAAAGACAAGTCTAACATTGCTGCAGAGTTTGGTGTTGGCGAAAAGAAGATAAACAATGAAGATGGTAGTTTTAAAGGTAAAACCTCTACAAGGCTATCAGGTAAGGAAGTTGTATCTGCTCAAGAATATATAAAGAAAAATGCTAAAACTTTATATGATCTTTTGCCTAAAAACATAACTGATGAAGGAGCTAGTGAAAAAATTAGAGGTACTTCTACTGGTATTCAACCTGTTTTATTAAAAGCTTTTTATAAAGAAAAAGGTAGAATTAATAATAAACCTGGCAACGTTGAACAAGATAAAATACCTTTTGATGAAGTAAAAGTTTTAGAATATTTTGGTATAAAAGAAGATGGTTCTTTTGAAACTTTAAAAGATAATGGTAAAATTGATCAAAGAATAAAAGCTCTAGTGCATCAGCAAGGTAAAGCTATTACTAATTATGAAATAAGAAGAATAAAAGAATTAACAGCTAACGAAGTAGAAGATTTAAAATCTGGAAAATCAGATGCTTTACCTTCAAAATCTCTTGAAGGTTTCATGGAAGAGCTTACTTATTTTGAAAATCAAGGAAAAAAAGTAGATAGAAAGAAGCTAGCAAAAAAATATGGTTTAAAAGACACAGATTTAAAAATAGGTTTAATAGTTAATTTTAAAGATGCCAATACAATATTAGATGCTTATCAAAAAGTTAGAGAAGATATTAGAGTTATAGAAAAATTAAATGAAGAAGTAGATAAAGTAGTTCAAGAAAAAGCTGAAAAAGAAATTAAGTTTTTTAAAGATAATTTTCCTGAAGTAGAAAAAATATTTGGATTTAAAAAAGGAAAATTAGAATACAAAGCTTTAGGTAATAGATCTGTTAATTTAACCTATGAAGATTACGCCCCTAGATTTATTAAAAGCAATAAAAAAATATTATCTAAATTTCCTTCTTTAAGTTCTTTACCTCCAGATTTTAGAAATTATTTAGAAATAACACTAGGTAAAGGTAAAATAAAAGGTAGTTTTAACCCTGAAAAATATCAAAAGTTTGATAAAAAATTAAATGATTTTGTAGATCCTAACTACATGCCAGTTAAAGAATTTAATGATGTATTTGGTAATGAAAAAACAACAGTAGAGGTTGAAGACTGGATGTATGATGTTTGGCAACCGAATTACAATGAGTCAGGGTTAAAAAGCAAATGGTCAAAAGAATTATCAGAAGCTAAAGAACAATTTCCTAATTGGGAAACTTCAGATAAATCAGCATATAAGCAATACTTAACATCGAGAGGTAGACAATTATTAAGTAATCCTAAGTTAGTAGATGCTAATGGTGAATTATTGCCTGATGCTTATGAAAGAACTATGACAGCTAATAGAAAAGCAATAAGCTTATTGTATAATAATTTAGCTAAAAACTATTTAGAAAACCCTACTAAAGAAACTATAGAAAACATTTTTACTTTTTTACAAATGCAAACTAATTCTCAAGAAAGCATATTAAAAGGATTAGTTCCCATGGAATATTTGTCTTTAAGAGAAGCTAGTGCTATAGATAATCCAGCTGGAACTAAATTTCATAACGAGCACATGAAAGAGCTGTCAAATGCTAATATGGGTTTTTTAAGAATATTAGCAAAAAATAAAAATAATCCAGAACAACTTGAAATAGAAATAGAAAAACATGTTTCAGATTTTTCTCAAGCACTAACTACTAAGCAAAATCAAAAGTTAAAAGATGCAAAAGGAGGAGGAGTTCAGTTTTCTAAAAATAAAGACATAAATACTTTTGTAAGCAAAAATGAAGCTGCTAATACAATAATACTGTCAGGAGACTATCAAGCATCTACAGTTGCTGATATGATAATTAATGAAAAAGGAATAGAAATTGCTAGAAAATCTATAAACAACATACCTGATAATAAATTAAGTAGCGACGGTGTTGAAGTTAAACGTATATTAAATAATATAAAACAAACAAATGAAGTTGTTACAAAAAACCTTGAAGTTGTCAATAAAGCTGGTTTAACAACTAGGGTGAGAGATGTTACACAAGCTAGTAAAGATCTAGGAAAAGACAAAGGAAAAACTTTAGATGTTAAAGCAACTATAAAGCCTTTAACAATAATAGATAAAGCCAATGCTAATAGTAGATTAAAAAAGGTAAAAGCGAAACCTATAGAAGTTATTGATTTAGATAAAGAGTTGCCAAAATTAAGAGTTCTTGATGCTGACGACGTTTTATTATACTCTAATAGTAAAGTTTATGCCACTAAAGGTGGAAAAACAAAAATTTTAAATGCTGAGGAATTTGCTAAAAATGGAGAAAAATTAAAAGAAAAAGGCTGGGAGATGAATTTTGACAACTTTGACCAAGTTGTAGATGGAAAACCTGGACCGCTTTTAGAAGCTGCTAAAAGAATGATAAACAAAAGAGGTGGAGATAATGTTTATGTTTTAACAGCTAGATCTCCTAAATCTCAAGGACCTTTATTTAAATGGCTTAATTCAAAAGGAGCTAAATTTAAAAAAGAAAATATAATTGGTTTAGGTAATTCTAGTGGTCAAGCTAAAGCTGACTGGATGGTAGAGAAATATTCTGAAGGTTTTAACGAAATATCGTTTTTTGATGACGCGATTGGCAATGTTGAAGCAGCTAAAGCAGCTTTCAATGCTTATGATTTAAATGGAACCGCTCAATTAGTTAAAAAACCTAAAGCTTCTCTTGACTTATCTGAAGAATTTAATAAAAACTTGGAAGAGTCTTCCGGTATTGGGCGTGAAAAAGTTTATTCAGATGTTAAAGCTAAGTTAGTAGGTGCAACTAGAAAAAAACAAAGATTTTTTATACCATCTTCTGCTGAAGACTTTACTGGATTATTATATACTACTTTAGGAAAAGGTAAAGAAGGTGAAGCTCATATGGCTTTTTATCAAAAAAACTTATTAGATCCTTATAATAGAGCCACAGAAAACTTATCAAAAGACAGAGTTAATTTATTTGCTGATTTTAAAGCTTTAAAAAACCAATTAGAAGTACCAAAAGAATTAAAATTAAAAACTGAAAGTGGATTTACAAATGAGCAAGCAGTTAGAGCTTACTTGTGGGGTCAAACTGGCAAAACTATACCTGGACTTTCTAAAACTGATTTTGTAGAATTAAACAAAGTTATTGAAAATAATCCTAAATTACAAGCATTTGCAGATCAAATACTAGAAGTAACTAAAGGTGATGGATATTCAGAACCTGGTAGAGATTGGGCTGTAGGAACTATAACAACAGATTTAATGGATCTACTTCAAACAACTAAAAGAGGAAAGTATTTACAAGAATTTGAAGCAAATAAAGAAGCTATATTTTCTAAAGATAACTTAAATAAATTAGAAGCTGCTTACGGTCCTAAATATAGAGAAGCGTTAGAGAATAGCTTGTCTAGGATGAAAACTGGAAGTAATAGAACTCCTGGAGGTAATAAGTTAACTAATAACGTGTTGAATTATATAAATCAATCTACAGCTGTTACTATGTTTGCCAATACTAGGTCTGCATTGCTTCAAACTATATCAGCAGCTAACTTCATTAATCAAAGTTTTAATAACCCACTTAAAGCAGGTAAAGCTTTTGCTAATCAACCTCAATATTGGAAAGACTATTCTAAATTAATTAATTCTGATTACTTAGTAGACAGACGTAATGGACTTAAATTAAACATATCTGAATCAGAAATAGCTAATGCTGCTAAAACATCTAAAAATAAAGCTAAAGCAGTATTAAACTATATGTTAGAAAAAGGTTATGCACCTACAAAATACGCTGATAGTTTTGCTATAGCTTCTGGAGGAGCTTTGTTTTACAGAAATAGAATTAATGATTTAATGAAAAACGGAATTGTAGACTCACCAACAGATCCTAGAAAATATACATTAAAAGAGGCAGAAGCTCAAGCATTGAAAGAGTGGAAAGATAACTCTGAAATGTCACAGCAGTCTTCTGATCCTAGTAAAATATCTCAACAACAATCTAGTGATATTGGAAGAGTTATATTACAATATGTAAACACGCCAATGCAATATGCCCGTGTACAAAAAAGAGATGTTCAAGATATGGTTAATAAAAGAGCTATGCCTGGAAAAACTTTAGCTGAAAGCAATAGAATAAGAATTGGTAGAGTAGCATATTATGGTTTTTTACAAAACATGATTTTTAATACTTTACAACAAGGTACTTTTTCTTTATTAGCTGGTGATAATGAAGATCTTACTGAAAAACAAGAAAAGAAATTAGTTAAAACAGCTAACGGTATGTTAGACTCTAGTTTAAGAGGTTTAGGTATGGCTGGGGTTACTGTGCAAGTTGTAAAAAACCTAGGTATAGACATATATGACAGGACTAAAAAAAGTAGACCAGAATATTCAGACGCTTACAAGCAGTTATTAAACTTTTCTCCTGCTATAAGAAGAAAGTTAAGTGGTATTGAACAAGCTGGTTATCCTTTTAATAGTAAAAAAGCTAGGGAAAAAGTATTTAACATGGGACCATACAACCCAGCTAACCCTGCTTATGAATCTATGGCAAAAGTAATATCAGCCACTACAAATGTCCCATTAGATAGGATGTATAGGAAAATAGAAAATTTAAAAGATGCAACTGCTGATGACAATGAAGCTTGGGAATCTGTTGCAATGTTTTTAGGTTGGCCTAAGTGGCAAATAAAAGATGAAGAAGAAGAAAAAGGATCCAACAGTGGGTTTAAACTTAAAGGTGGAGTTAAGCTTAAAGGTGGTATTAAACTTAAAAAAGGAATAAAACTAAAATAAGGAACAAAAGAAACTGGGCACCATACCCAAAGTTCCTGTAACCAAAAAAGGGGAAGTCGTAATGACCTCCCCTTTTATTATTTTAACTGTTGCAGTATTCACAAATACCGCCTAGACATAGTCCGCACATATCATTTTATTTTAAAATTTATAACTAATTCCTACAGCTACAAAAAATCCTCCACTAGCTATTGCTAATGTATTAGGGTTTAAATCAAACTGTGGTGCTTGTGGATGCCACAACATATAAGAAGTACCAGCTGTCATTAAGCTAAGACCTCCAATTAAAGCTAATCGTTTCATTTTATTTCACAATTATCACCTGCACAAGCTAACTCTCCTGCAAGATCTGTTTCATCTTCTGTTTCTACAATTTTACTAAGATCAATATCTTTAAGGTGAGCCATAGCCATATCGTAGTTTACTTTACTTATGTCTTCAAATGGCGCTTGAGTATATGTACCACCATCATAAGGCAATACAGATAAGCCATTGTAATGATCTCTATTTTCCCACATCCATTTACCAGCAGCGTCCCACTCTTCTTGTTTTAAACTAACAGTAGCTGAAACATTGTGAGTGTTAGATCCTTTTCTATGACCAGGCTTAACCCATTCAGTAGCTACCTTCTTTATACGTTCAAGTAAATCAAATGGTGATTCACCTCTTAGTATAGAACCTTTAGGCGCTTTCTGTGGTATACTTATAACTGCAGTGTCATGAGGTCTGAAAAACTCATCTTCAACTAGTTCAGGATGGTTAGTAGATAAATACTTATACATAGATTCGTTTTTACCAACTCAGATCCTACGCGTATAATAATCAGCGTGCCATGCGTGAATACCAGATGAAGTTCCTAATGCCAGAGATGTCGTCCCAGCGGGCTTCACGGTTGTACATCTTGCAGCTGGATTGATACCAATTGCTTTAGCTGTCTTTGTATTTTCTCTTTTTACTATACTTGCAGCGGCCTTCATATCCAACGGCAGCACAGCGGCACTCGCGATCCCTGTCATTGACACACCGATAAGGGCGTCCTTCTCTGTCGTATCTCTCCATACGTCTCTTAAATAATGAAAGTCAGTGTAACCAGCTTGTAGTGTACCTATAAAGCTAGCATGTTTAACTCTCTCATTAAAATCATCTTGTGACTCAATATCACTAGCATTTACCTCACATAAGTTGCAAAACTGAAAAGGTCTTAATGCTATTTCACAACAAGGGTTTGTACCCCAGTCTTTATCGTTGTTAAGGTATATACCAGGTTCACCTGATCCTGATAGCTCTACACGTTTCCACAGATCCATAAAAAACTCTTGAGTTACTTTATGTCTCATAAGTACAGCTGAG
>MDSX01018135.1_pt1 | contig 19810 bp, 20 predicted proteins | sample 811141 | NCBI WGS metagenome assembly MDSX01 (sample SAMN05326642, study PRJNA326480) | marine metagenome | isolation source: seawater | place: Atlantic Ocean: South East | collected 2010 | reverse complement strand
GGGAAAGGAATCAAAGACAAAATGGAAGTCGTCTATGGTTATCCAAATATGTTTCGAAAAGCCATCGTCGGCTAGTGGAATAAATCGTGCCTGTATTAACGAGTGACGAGATAGATCATTTTTTATCAGAGCGAGAAATTCTGCTAAGAATTGGGGTTAATGGGCTCGACGGGTGTCCCCTGGTAACTCCGGTCTGGTTTATCCACCATGATCAAGCGGTGTATTTTACCCCTCGAGAAAAGTCCATATGGTTCCAGTGCTTGAGGTCTGATGATCGAGTATCACTGTGTATCGATGAAGAAGCTCAACCGTATCGCAAGATACTTATCCAGGGCTCCGCTGAGCTGGTGCACGATGTGGGTCAAGATGACGAATGGCGGGAACTGTATTTATCGATGGCATCCCGTTACGTCCCGGAAGCAGGAGCGCGTGCCTACGTTAACAACACAATAAAGGAACCAAGAGGTCTTTATCGGGTCAATTTAGCGGCTTCGTCTGTGAAAAGTTGGCGCATGCCGGTTGCAGATGAAGATCCAATGGGTATCTGGCATCAACGATATTATCGACCTGAAACTCGATTCTAGGACGTAAATAGAGAATCAAAATCTTTGGGTTCATTACTTGTTCGGCTCTCTCTAATGCACTGCGCGAGGATGGGTATTCCTTCTCTGATCGTCTCGTCCTCAAGATGGCCAAAAGCCAATCTTAGATAGGGCACATTTTTAGTTTCGTAATGGAACGCGATACCGGGAAGGTAGTGAACGCCTCTGTCTGATGAAATTTCAGATAACTTTTTCCTGTCGACGTCATCTGGCAGGCGTACCCAGACGAATAGACCGCCTATTGGCTTGGACCATTCGCAAATGTCGGAAAGCTCATTATCTAAGCCGTCCAACGTCAGATCTCTTTTTGTCTTTAGGACTGGATTGGTATAAGCGGCGTGCTCCCAGATACCATCTTTGTAGAACTCTGCGGTAATGGCGGCGGCTAGATAATTGCTGCCATTGTCATGTCGTCGGGCCAGTATTTTCTCTAGCATAGGTGGTCTGGCGATTAAATAACCCAATCGTAAACCCGGGCCGAGTATTTTGGAGAGAGAGCAAAGATAAATGTGGTTTGGGTTATCGTCTAATGCATAAATTGCAGGCTCTACTTCGCCTTCATAGTGAACATCGGCATAGCAATTATCCTCCACGATGGGAATGTCGTATTTATTTGCTAGATCGATCATTTCCAGTCTGCGACTTTTCGGCATATTAAAACCAGTTGGATTTTGATAGGTGCTGATCGCGTAGATGAACTTGGGCCTCTTTTTTTGTTTATCTAACCTTTTGAGCTCATCTTCCATATGGTCAATACGCATTCCTCCCTCGTCGAGTTTAATTCCGACCATATCCAATTTGAGGCTTCTATAGGCACTAAGTGTTCCAGGATAGTTGAACTCTTCAAGAATCACCGAATCCCCGGGCATTTCTTGAAGTGCTTCAGCGGCAAGTGTAACCGCCTGCATCGAGCCATTGGTTAAGAGAAGATGATCAGGGTTAACAGCAACACCCTCTCTTTCTTCCTCTCTCCTAGCCATGGCTTGTCTCATTCCTAAATGACCGAGATCACCTGGGTACTTTGTCAGCTCCTCGGCTTGCTCGCCAATGACTTTGACGGCGGCTTCCTGTAATTTTTCTGTGGGGAATGTTCCTGGGTCAGCTCTTCCCGAGCCGAAGTCGTATTGTATTTGCGCCATGTTTGTTTACCACTGCTACACAAATTTAAGGAACAACGATATTGCTTCGAATTAGTTTAGATCACAAGTTGTAAGGCCGTTGGTTCTTGTCTCACTAGGGACGCCTTAAGTGTTTATTGTGAGAGCCCATTCTGCTATAGATATTGGCTCAGGGAGAATCTTTTTCAGTGAGGAGTTTGGTTATGCATACCGAAAAATCTTTGAATGTTTTGACCCAAGAGCAAAAATCAAAGTATGTGAAAGAGGGGTATTTGGGTTTGCCGGGCTTCCTCTCAGAGCAGTGGCTGGAGAGGTTGCGAGCCGTGACAGAGGGTTTTGTTGAAGAAAGTAAAACGCTTACAAAATCAGACAAGCGTTTTGACTTAGAACCAAATCATACAGCCGAAGAGCCGCGAATCAGAAGACTTAATTCGCCAGTTGATTTTCACGAAGAATATTGGGAGTTTGCTAGTAAAGGTCCCTTTGCTGATATAGCTGAAGATCTATTAGGCCCCAATTTTAAATTTCATCATTCGAAATTAAATTTTAAATGGTCGGGCGGTGGTGAAGAAGTTAAATGGCACCAAGACATTCAATTTTGGCCGCACACCAATTATGACGTACTGACTTTGGGTATCTACCTTGAGCCCGTAACAAGCGACATGGCACCCATGGGAATAATACCTGGTAGCCATGAAGGTCCTCTTTATGATCAATATGATGAAAGCGGGCAGTGGACGGGTAATATACGTGACTCAGATTTGTCGAAAATTAATGCTGAAACGGCCGACTATCTGTTTGGCGAGGCTGGTACGGTAACCGTTCACAACTGCCGCAGCATTCATGGGTCGGCTCCAAACCTGACAAATAAAATAAGGCCTCTACTTCTTTGTGCCTATTCTTCTGCCGATGCTCTACCAATTACGAACCTAACCAATGGCGGTCTTCACTCAGAAGAGTTTATTCGGGGAGGTCCGGCAAAATGGGCGCGATTCGATCATCGCCCTGTACTGATGCCACCCGACTGGTCAAAGGTTGGTCACAAATCCATATTCGCCCATCAGCAAAAAGAGGGTAAATGACTTGTCAGTTTCCTATCTGTGATACATCAAGAAGCTTTGCAGGTTCGTTCCTGATCAATGAAGAACTTGGGGTTTTGCGCTCGTATTTTTTTGCTGGCGTATTGTTGATTTCTTCCAGTTCCCTGGCTTTGATACCTGAATCTTCGCGCTCTCGAGAAACTTTCCCATAAACAGTGTTTCGTTGAGCGGGGCTTCGATTAAGCATTTGAATCAGCTTACGCATTTCCATCGGTGAAGTTTCCTGACCATGCTGAGTCCCTGCGGCGCGACTGATCGACTCATTCATTAATGTGCCACCGAGATCATTACACCCAGCGTTTAAGCAGGCTTTAATGCCTTCATGTCCCATTTTGACCCAGCTTGCTTGTATGTTTCGAATGGATTTTCCAAAGGCGAGCCTTGCCACTGAATGCATCAAGACCGCCTCTCTAAAGGTAGGACCTTTCCTTGCTTGGCCTTTCAAATACATAGGCGCTTCCATATGTATAAATGGTAATGGCACAAACTCGGTAAACCCTCCCGTTTGTTCTTGAAGCGTTCTGATTCTGATTAGATGTCTAGCCCAATGTTCAAGGCGTTCGACATGCCCATACATAATGGTAGACGTGGTTTTAAAACCGACTTCATGCGCTGCTGCCATTACGTCTAACCACTGTTGAGTATTGATCTTATCGGCGCAGATCACATCCCGAACTTCATCGTCGAGAATTTCTGCGGCGGTTCCCGGCAGCGTACTTAATCCAGCCTCTTTTAAAAGAGATAAATAGTCGACCAAATTCATCTCCATGGTTGCAGCACCTTGCCAGATTTCAAGGGGTGAAAACGCGTGGATATGAATGTCTGGAACGGCTTCTTTCACGGTCCTAAGGATATTAACGTAGGTTTCGCCGGTGTATTCAGGATGAATCCCGCCTTGCATGCAGACCTCGGTTGCTCCTCTTTCCCACGCTTCCTTAGTTCGTCTGCCTATTTCTTCCTCAGATAAGTCATAGGGTCTGCCTCTTAGGTTTTCGGCTAGTTTGCCTTTAGAAAAGGCGCAAAATTGGCATTTGAAATAACATATGTTGGTGTAATTAATGTTTCGATTAACTACGAAACTGACCGAATCACCATTCAATTCTCGCCGGAGTTTGTCGGCCGCCTGCGTTACCGCAGAAAAATCATCGCCTCGGGCTTGGAATAAACGAATGATCTCGTGCTCGTTCAACGATTCATTGTTTGATGATTTATCTAGAATGGTACTAATGTCTTTGGAAACTTTCTTTGGCGCGTTAATTAATGCGCTCATTATCTCGTTAGGTGGCTTCGTTTCTATATCACCGGGTGACCAGTCATCTGTTCTGGGGAATCCTTCAGTATCCACCATATCCGCAATTCGCTCATGTAGATTAGGATGGGTCCAGGAAGCAAAATCTCGTGCATAATCCGGGTATATTGTTAGACGTTCGTCTAGATGTTTCCCTGCAGCGTAGGTTTGCTTTGACAAGTCATCCAGGTGAGGCCATGGGGCTTCTGGATTAACAAAATCAGGAGTGACAGGAGAGACGCCTCCCCAGTCATTGATTCCTGAATTAACGATTTGAGATAGAACTCCTGGACTCAAGTTTGGAGGAGCCTGGACACTCATCTTGGGCCCAAAGATGATCCTCGCGATCCCTATGGTCCATAATAGCTCATTAAGATCAGGCTCAGGTGCATGGACCATTTTGGTTTCGGGTTTAGCACGAAAATTCTGGATTATGATTTCCTGTATATGTCCATATTGGTCCTGGATTCGTCGAATTTTGAGCAGGCTATCTATACGCTCTAAACGAGTTTCGCCAATACCAATCAAGATGCCGGTGGTAAAAGGGATCTTCGCGATTCCGGCGTTCTCAAGAGTTTGCAATCTTACTTCTGGAATTTTGTCCGGAGAGCCATAGTGTGGCATTCCCTTTTCGCACAAACGATCAGACGCAGATTCGAGCATAATTCCCATGGAAGGAGATACTGACTTTAGGTCTTCTAATTCTTCTGGTGAGAGATTGCCTGGATTGAGATGGGGTAATAGCCCGGTTTCTTCGAATACTCTTTGTGCAGCCACTTTGAGGTACTCTGTAGTTGTGCTATAGCCCATCTCGCTAAGCGCTTCGCGGGCCGCCTTGTATCGTAATTCGGGTTTTTCTCCCAAGGTAAACAGCGCCTCTTTACAGCCCATTTCCGCGCCTTGTTTCGCCTGTTGTAATACTTCATCCAGACTCATGTACGGCGCTATTACCTTTCTAGGTACTTTCGCAAAGGTACAATAATGACAAACGTCTCTACACAAATGAGTGAGTGGGATGAATACTTTGCGGGAGTAGGTTACGACATTGTTGAACCCCTCGTCTCGCAGTTCTGATGCTACGCGTGCTATAGCTCCTGTGTCTGTAAAATTGGCCAGCTCTAATATTTCGGAATCTGAGAGCTTAGAGCCCGATCGAGCTTTTTCTAGCAGTAGATTACTCATCTTTTTGGCTCCATTGCGTTTTTTCCTATTTCAGATAGGCGGTCAATGATCCCCGATCTGGATAAAAAGGTGCCTGTTTGGCTATGTGGTGATGATTCGAAGAACATCGTTAAATCACCAGGTACGTCTATATCTAGTGAAAAGCATGAATTAGGCACTATGACCGGGGTAATGTTTCTTTCGAATGCGGCCTCCACGTGGGGTCTAAAGCTTTGACCGTCGAAAATATATGGAATAGCCAAAGGAGGAGAGCAGATTAGTCCATTCGTACCAACTTTTTTTGCATCAGGTAATACTGTTACCGTCTGGTGGCTTGAGATTAATGAGTCTAGCTCCTCAGCGTTCACACCGGGTACATCAGCGGGAACCACGAAGACACCCTCTGCGTTGAAATTATTGACTAAATGATGGGTTGCTTGTTCCAAAGCATCAGCCAAGCTAGCTGAGGGCGTTTCTGAAAATCGCTCAGTGTTAAAGGCTTGGGCTAAAGCGTCAGCTTCGGGTGCTCGCGAAACAATTAAAATTTGATCCAGTAAGTTTGAACTGGACAAGGCAGTAAGGACGTCTCTGGCCATAGCCAGCATCAGCGATTTTCTCTCGGAAGCACTCAGGACATTTGCGAGACGTTGTTTGGCCATATCAAACGTCTTTATTGGAACGATAGCCCACATAAAAAGTGCTCCTTCGCCTCTTCAAGGCTTGCTGTTGAAAGAATATCAATGACCCCTATTCGCGCTCCTTGCTTTGCGCAACTGAGTTGTCTTTGACGGAGGGGGAAATAAACTCTTGATAGCGGACCTAGGTCATTTCCTCCAAAAACCTGACGCACTGCTCTGCTAGGGCAATGCGGTCTTGCAACGTTAACATGATGGTTTGTGTAACGATAGAAGGAATTGGTATATCTTTAGCCTGTTCATGGTCAGTTTGATCTAACACGAATCCGGACAATAGCGATCCATAGTGTTTCGCAACAGCGGTCGGAGTAGGAGGAACTCCAAGCTCTTGCATCATTTTCGCAGCTGGGCCTTTAATGGCTAATCCTCCAACGATAGGGGAAACAGCGATCACCGGTTTGGATTGGAATACCTTCCGGTATTGAGGAACTGACAGTATTGTATCCACGGAAACATAGGGGTTGGAGGGGCAGATGATAATTCCATCGCACTCATCGAGCCAGGACATCACGACAGGATTAGGATTTGACTTTTCGATCCCTTCGAAGTGGAAATCAATAACAGTTGGTTCGCATTTTTCACGAACGAAATACTCTTGAAATGGCAGCTTTCCGTCAGCCGTATTTACTGTCGTGCTGATTTTATCATTGCTCATTGGCGCTATACGGTGATCGACTCCAAGAGCTTTGCAAAGTCTATCTGCAACGTCTTGAAGGGTCGCTCCCTGGTTTAACATTTGAGTTCTTACGATATGAAGTGCAAGGTCACGATCGCCCAATCTAAACCAGGATTCAGCGCCAAGTGCTTCTAGTTCGGTGATGCAGGCCCAGGTTTCGTTTTCTCTGCCCCAGCCGAGCTCTGGATTATTTGTTCCGGACAACGCGTAAATTAAGCTGTCGAGATCTGGCGATATCTCGAGGCCAAGATGTTGAAAATCGTCTCCAGTATTTACTAGAAAGAGAACTTCATCGGAGGTCAGTACCTTACTCAGCCCGAGGGCTAATTTGGCGCCTCCCACGCCTCCTGTGATGGCGAGAATCTTGGTCATTATCGAAATAGATCCTCGTCCAAGGGACGGTTAATCATTTGCGCAGAATCCTTGTCGCTCGACATGGTGTTGCCGCGGAAAATTACCACGGGGATTTTTTCGATTGTCTCACCCATATAAAGCGTTGCTATTGCAGCGATTGCGTCTGCACGATTTATCAGCGTCACTTTCAGCTCCCTCCCGTAGAGATCGGTACCTCCCCTATGATCATCCAGCACTTTCAGTCCAGCTGATCCGATAGCTGAACCAATGGTCCCCAATCGCCAGGGTCGATTATGGCTATCAGTAATCAGAACTCCGAGGTTGACCTTATAGTGATTTCCCAGAGCGCTCCGAAGATTCTGAGCGGACGCGTCGGGGTTTTCGGGCAGCAAAAGCGCATGTTCTCCCCCTTGATGGTCTATGTTGGATTGATCGATACCCGCATTGGCCCCCACGATTCCGAGACGGTGCCGGACGATCAGTACCCCCGGTTTCTTACGCATGATCTCATCGGACTCTCTTAATATGAGCTCAACTAATCTGGGATCCTTTTCTGTTTCGTTTGCTAATTCAATTGCCTCTTGCGAGGGGGTAACCTCAGCTAGATTAATCAATCGATTTTCTGCCTTGGAAACGATTTTTTGGGCTATGCATACAACATCGTCCTCCTGCAATTTAATACCCTGATCATCCAACGATTTTCGGATGACCAGGGCAAGGTCATCGCCATTTTCCACCATAGGAACGTTTTCAAGAGGTATTATTTGGGGATGGCTATTCATGCTTGCTGTCGACGAGGCTTAGTGCCCTTGCCCAATAATTTTAATGCCTGAATGCGAGAGGATTCCGCTTCGGTTGATTTGAATCAATATCGAAGTCAGGGCTTCTGCTGCAGCTGCGTTATCGATTGGGCCTGCATGCCAACCGACCATGCCTGCGGACTCGATCATTTCAATTACCCGTTGACGTGCTGCTTTTTTATTGCCAGCAACCAAGACATCGCACTCGATTTGTACATCTTCCTTTAGCAGGTGTGCCGCGATGTTTTGAAAAGCACTGACCACCATGACTTCTTCTCCTAGTAACATCTGAGCGCGTTTGCCGGCCGATCCCTCTGGAGGCAGTTGAACGGTGCCTACTTTGGGAGGCACCAGCGGAACGGTAACATCGATGAGAATCTTGCCTGTCAGATTTTCCTTGACCGAGCTCAAGGTGGACTCCTGGTGTTCGGCTGGTACCGTGAGCACAACAATATCGCCGGCTTTAGCGGCATCAAAATTTTCCATAGCCTCAGCAGGAGTCTCAGGACTGATTTCATGTAGCGCTGTGACGGCTGCTTGAGCCTTTTCCAAAGTTCTGGAGCCAATTACTATTTTGTGGCCGGCCTTTGACCATCTGATTGCCAGGCCAGTTCCCAGATCTCCGGTACCGCCTAAAATGGCTACTGTTTCTTTAGCGTTTGATCCCTCTGACATAACTTACTTCTCTGAAATAAAGAGCGAGATTATGCCGGTTTTGCTCCTTGAAAGAAAAGTGTGACTAAGAGAACCTAGTAGATTTTATTTGGACGACTACGTATGAAAATTGGAGTAATGATCGGTGCTGACGATTCTCAAAGTGGCCTCAATGATGTCATTGAGCTTGCGAAGAAGGCCGAGAAACTGGGTTTGGATAGCGTTTGGTTGGCTAATATTTTTTCCTATGATGCCATATCAACGATGGCTTTGGTTGGGAGGGAAACAAACACGATCCGTTTAGGAACTGCTGTTACACCAACTTATCCTAGGCACCCGGTGGCCATGGCTCAGCAGGCGTTAACGACGGCTGCGGCCAGTAATAATCGTTTTACACTGGGTATAGGTTTGTCACATAAGTTGGTCATAGAAGATATGTTTGGGCTTTCTTATTCCAAACCAATTCGTCACATGAAGGAATATCTTGGTGTGTTGATGCCTCTACTCCGAGGGGAGAGCGCTAATTTTGAGGGCGAGGAATACCGAGTGCAAGGGGTTCAGTTCACCGTTCCTGAGGCGACAGATGTTCCTGTAGTGATTGCGGCTCTAGGCCCGCAGATGTTGAAGTTGGCGGCAGATATGGTCGACGGTACCAATACCTGGATGGTGGGCCCGAATACTATGGAACAACATATTCTTAAGGCTTTTGAAGACGCTGGGAAATCTAACCCGACGGTTGTTGCTGGACTGCCAATTGTAATGACGAACAAGATTGATGAGGCTAAAGAATCAATAGCCAAGAATTTGACGGTATATGGGCAATTGCCAAGCTATCGTGCGATGTTGGATAGAGAGGGCGTGGAAGGACCGGCCGACCTAGCGCTAGTGGGTGATGAAAATCATTTGTTTGGTCAAATCAAGCGATTTGCTGACATGGGCGTCACTGATTTCAATGCGGCAATCATGGGCGTGGAAGAAGGCGCTTATGATAGAACCATCGAGTTCCTTGCGTCACTTAAGACTTAAGAGGTTGGTAGTTCGGAGCGATACTTTCGACCTTGGTAGTCAGGATCTATCAGATACTTTGGGTGTCTGCCATCAACGTAGCCCATAAACCCAGGGTCATTGATACTGTAGCCCAAGAGTTCTTGAACTCTCTCGCTGTAGTTAACCGCGACTTCGGGGGGTACCGAGAGCAGCATACTTTCGATTTGACGCAAATGGGGCGCGCAGTATTGAGGCGTTATTCCTAATCGAGGAGAGGAGGTTTGGTTGGCACCTCCTCGATGCCGAAGTCGTCCATCAAATACGAAGACTGATCCAGCAGGCATACAAGCCTGAGATAACTTATTGGAAGTGGCTTTTGCATCGCCGTTAATATGGCTTTTCGGTATAAATTCCGTCGCTCCGTTTTTCTCTGTGAAATCATCGATTGCCCATATCATGCTTACACCAGTTAGTGTTTCTAAATGGCCAAAATTTTCCTCTTTAGAGGTGTCATCTCGATGTATTGGCTGTGGAGTTTCCCCGGGATGAACGTTGATAGCTAGAGCAGCAGATAACAGATAGTTTTTCGGTAAGAGCTGATCCAGTAATTCCAGCAAAACCGGGTGCTCGATTAATTGTGCGATGCTGGGGGCTTTATCTAATAACGCGTACACGCGTTCTGTCTGATAGCCCTCAAAGTTGTTGCGGCCTAATTTGTCTTTCTGTAGATAAGGGGTTAATTCTCCTCGGATCTTGGATAGCTCTTTCTCTGATAGTAGCCCCTCTATAATGCTGAAGCCCTGTTCGCGGATCGAATCGATTAGTTGACTAATGTCTATTGAATTCAAGATTGGTTGCCCTTTCATCTAAGTCATGGCTAAGTAAATCTATCAAAGGATACTAACCAGAACTGACGAGGGTGTAAAAGATGAGGGATATAAGCGATAAGGTGGCTTGGATTACTGGAGCAGGGACCGGTATAGGTGAGGGAGGCGCTGTCGCACTCGCTGAAGCTGGAGTAAAGGTCGTTCTGTCTGGTCGGCGACAAGATAAGTTAGAAGAGGTGGCTGGTCGGTGTGGGCCCAATGCATCGATCGAAGTACTTGATGTGAGTGACAAAGAGGCCGTTTTTGAGGTGGCGGATCGCATAGTTAAGGACCATGGGAAAATCGATATTCTCGTGGCGAGTGCCGGCATTAATATGAAAAAGCGTAACTGGCATAATGTTTCGTTAGAAGACTGGGATTCGGTCATACGTATTGATTTGGATGGGGCTTTTTACTGCTGTAAAGCAGTTTTACCCTCGATGAAAGAACAGGGGGATGGGTTAATCATTAACATATCAAGTTGGGCTGGTAAGCATGTGGGTATCGTAACCGGGCCTGCTTACACGGCGGCAAAGCATGCTATGAATGCGATGAATGAAAGTCTGAATATGGAAAATTGTCAGTTTGGCATCCGGGCTTGCGCCATTTGTCCGGGAGAAGTTGCTACACCAATTCTTGACAACCGACCTATTCCAGTTTCGGAGGAAGATCGCTCAAAAATGGTTCAATCAGAAGATTGTGGAGACGTCATTCGATTCTTGGCTGAATTACCGGCCCATGTGTGTATTAATGACCTAACGATAAGCCCGACCTGGAATCGAGGTTATATAGGAGCCCAGCAGACTCAGCTGCCGAACAATTAATTGATGTAGGCCTTCTAGTGTACTTGTCGGAGTGAACTAATTTCTGGCAATACCTCGGTGATTAAGCGTGTGGTTTGCTCAATCATATCCTTTGTGCCTGATGCAATTGGCCTAAGGATGAATTTTTGAGCTCCGGCATCCAGGAACCTATTGGTCAATTCTATGATGTCATCTTTGTTACCGACTGCTATAAGTTCGCTGGGATCTTTCTTAAGACGTTTGCTGAGGACTTCTTTTTGTCGAATGACGATCTTCTCTTTTGGACTTCCGAAGCGAAAAGCAAAGCCTGCGCCAAAATGATCTTCGGGAATGGTTCGGTTTAGCTCCCCGGCTCTCTCTTTAATGCTTTGGATAACCGGTGTGATTGCACCAGGACTTTCGATTCCAGCTTGCCATCCTGTTCCCCATTTCGCGGTTCGTTCGATGGCCTGTTTTGATGAGCCCCCGACCCATAGAGGAAGGGGCGTCTGAATTGGTTTGGGCGAAATGGTGGCGTCATCAAGTTGATAGTATTCACCATTAAAAGACACGTGGTCTTCTGACCATAGTCGAGACATGATTTGGAGTCCTTCGTCGGTTCTTTTACCCCTTCCCTTCGTTTCAGTTCCTGTTGCGGTGTAGTCTCTAGATAAAGCACTTCCTATTCCAAAGGCAGGAAGTAATCGACCTTCACTCAAAAAATCGATTGTTGCACAAGTTTTAGCCATTAAAATGGGGTTTCGTAACCCTAAACTTGCGACGTTCATACCGAACTTGATTTTTGATGTTCGGCCTGCGAGGGCTGCCATAACGCTCATAGTTTCCAGATTAGGAGATGATTCAATAATTCGATCGCTTTGCCAGATAGAGTCGACGCTACCCTCGTCGCACAGATCTACCCATCGCCAGAATCCTTTTGCGTCATCGAAACTGAAATTGGCGATTCCCAATCCTGCGTTAATACCCATTTTTTATCCTTGCACTGCTTATCAAGATAGTTACATCCTTTGGTCGAGCTGGTCCCGCAGTTCGTCACCGAGAGTATTGAGGCTCCAAATCATAAGGATTAGACATGCAGACGGGAATAGAAGCAACCAAGGACTAGTCTCCATATCTGGTACTCCATCGGATATCAGTACGCCCAGGCTCGTTTGAGGTTCTTGGATGCCTAATCCCAAGAAACTGATGAAGCTTTCCGCCAATATGATTGCGGGCACTGTTATGGTTCCATAAATGATCACAGGACTTGTGACATTGGGGATGACGTGGCGTAAAAGAATATCCCTGGTCGAAGCGCCCTGGGCCTCAGCAGCTAAAATGAAAGGGGCATTCTTTAGTTTTATCGTTTGGCCTCTTACGATTCTCGCCATGTCTAACCAATAGATGGCTCCGAGGGCACCAAACAAGAGATAAAGGTTGGACCCAAAAATCACAGTCAAAAGGATGACGATCAGAATAAAGGGAAGACTGTAGAGGACGTCGACAAATCTCATCATCAATTCGTCTACTCTCCCTCCAAGGTAACCCGCTACTGATCCCCAGGCTACCCCTATCGGAATACTCACAAATGTGGCTAATAAACTTACAAACAGTGATATCTGAATGCCAGACATGGTTCTTATGTAGAGATCTCTGCCGACTTGATCTGTTCCAAACCAATGTGCAAGAGAGGGCGCCGTTTCCATGGCGTTGAAGTCCATTTGTTCGAATCCCCACTCCGAGAAGTAGGGTGAGCTGATCGATAAAAATATCAGAGTTGAAAGGGCTAGGCCGGCTAATCTTGATGGCATGGATAGTTTCAGAAATGCTTTACTCATGCGTCTTTGTCTCGGTTTCTAGCCATCTTTGGATCAAATAGCCCGTAACTCAAATCGATGACTAAGTTGAATAAAAGTATCGCTGTTGAGTAAACGATCACCACGCCCATGACCAAGGTATAGTCTCTGTTGATTGCACCCTGCACGAAATATCGGCCTATTCCTGGGAGATCAAAAATTTGCTCTACAACAACCGAACCTGTAATAAGGCTTGCTGCCGCAGGCCCCAAGAAAGAGAGGACAGGGATCATGGCAGAAGGAAGACAGTGCACTAAAATAATCCTTGATTCAGTGAGCCCCTTAGATCGAGCGGTCATGATGTGCGGCTCGCTTTTTGATTCGATTAGGGATCCTCTCAGTAACCTCGCGATTGCCGCGCTAAAGGGTAAACCCAGAGCGATCGCCGGTAGGATATAGTGGTGAAAAGATAGAGCACCTCCTGCTGGAAACCAAGCTAAGACGACGGCAAAGGTGAGGATCAAAATAGGACTGCTCACAATGGAGGGCACTGCAAGATTGAAATTGTTGATCGACATCAGAAGTCGGTCGGCAAGGTGTCCCTGATTGGCTCCACAAAAAATCCCTAATGAGCACCCGATAGCTAGAGCGAGGAGAAGAGCGAGAAAACCCAGTAGTATGCTGACAGGCAAACCGCTGCTAATCAGTTGCGAGACGCTAAAATCTTTCTGTCTGAAAGAGGGCCCCAGATCGCCTTTCAGTAAATTTTTACAATAGAGGAGAAATTGTTCGCTGAGCGGTTTGTCCAGATGGTAGGCCGCTTTTAGATTATTTTCTATTTCGACTGGTAGGCGCCTTTCCCCATCGAACGGGCCTCCCGGCGCTAACCTGACAAGGAAAAAGACACTGGTAACCACAATGGCGAGCGTGACTATTGAGATGCAAAGTCGGTTGATCAAATACTTTAGCATGAACGAGACTGTCTACTCCCAACGCAAATAACGGGCTTGATGCATGTCTCTTAAATTTTCTGACCATCCTTTTAATTTTTCGTTAACTAACCTGCGGGTTTTAAGTGTATAGAGCGGAACCACTGGATACTCAGTCGTTGAAACCTCTTCGGCTTTCGAAAGAAGTTGATTTCTTTGATTTACATCCGAGGTTGATCTTGCTTGCTTGATCGCATTGTCAAATGATGGATTTGAATATCGACCGTAGTTAACGTCGCCGATTGAAGAATCGAGTAGTTCAAGATAATGCTGAGCGTTATTTTCGCCAACCCAACCAGCCCAGGCGACCTCGAAATCATTTTGGCGTAGTTTACCAAAATGTGTTTTCAGATCGGATTGCTGAAGACTCGCAACGACTCCGATTCGCTTCCACATGCCCATGATTGCGAGGCTAACCTTCTTATTCTCGGCCCCGCTTGCATAGTTGAGGGTGATCTTAAGTGGAATATCCTTGGTGTAGCCTGCATCGCCCAGTAAGGTCTTTGCTTCTGCTAATCTCTCCGATTCTGGTAAATTCTTGTGGGGCACCTCTTTGAAGGAGTAATTGGACACGAGTTCGGGCACGAAGCTAAAAGCAGGTTCATGCCCGTTTCGCAGCACCTTTTCCGTGAGTATGCGTTGATCGATACTCAGCGAAAGTGCCTTTCGAATCTTTTGATCCTGAGTTGGTCCTTTGGTGGTGTTAAAAACCAGATACATCATTGATAGTAAATTGGACAGCCTGAGCGCCTTGGCGTTGCTTTCTCGTAATTCTTCGAGTTTGCCTGCTGGGAAAGAAGCGATGACGTCCAGTTCACCGGTTCTGAATCGGTTGAAACCGCTTTGCTCGCTCGCGACCGGTATGTATTTGAGCGAAGGGATGTAAACTTCGTCAAAAAAATGAGGATTAGATTTCATCTTGACGTGCTCTTGAGGGCTCCAATCCTCCAGGACATATGCTCCATTCGACACCCAGTGTTCTGGCTTAACCCAGTCACTACCCACGTTTTCGATGACATGTTTTGGAACTGGAAAACCGGTAGGGTAAAGCAGTCGCTCCAACAGGTAAGGGTAGGGTTGGTCAAGTTCAATAACCAAAACATGAGGCCCCTCGGAATAGACGCCGAGCGAGCTCGGCGCTTTCTTTGCGTTATTCACTAGCTCAGCATTTTTTATCATATAAAGAAAATACGAGAGACTAGCTGCTGTGTGAGGATTCAATAGTCTTCTAAATGAATAAACAAAATCCTCTGCTGTTAAGTTTTTACCATCTGACCATTTAAGTTCTTCTCTTAAAAAAAAGCGCCAAGTTAATCCATCATCGCTCGTTTCCCAGGATTCGGCAGCTCCGGGAACGATCTCGCCGTTGGCGTTGAAGGTCGTCAAACCTAGAAATAGATCGTTTAGCAGGGTTTCTTCGAGACGCAGATTATACTTATGAGGATCTAACGTCGCAGGTTCTCCAGAATTTCCAATCAGCAGGGTTTTACTATTGTCGCTTGATGCGGAGGCGACAAACAGGAAAGACAAAAGTAGTCCAATTAAAAGTTTCATTATAATGTGCTCCTCATAGGTATAGCATAACGAAGAAGCAAGTGTGAGTTTAGATCCATTAACCGTGGCCGGAACGTATTTGATTGCCGATATTGGAGCGACTAATGCTCGATTCAGGATGATTGGAGAGTTTGAAGGCCCAGGGAATTTAGTGCTAAGGACGATCGATTACAGCACTTCAGAGGAGCTCTTGTTGGCAGCGAAGAATGAGTTGCAAATTGAGAATCTGTCGGGTGCGATGCTCTCTGTTGCCGGACCTGTTAATAAGGATAGAGGCAGCGTCGTTCTCACTAATTCTGGGCACTATTTTTTGGCAGAAGAACTAGAAAAAACTCTTGGCTGCTCCGTGTGGTTTGAAAATGACTTTGTTGCTCTTGCCCATGGATTAGATCATTTCGTCGATTTACTTCAGCTGGGAGGGGATTCAACGAATGAACTAGTATCCGCGGTCTTGGGTCCAGGTTCGGGCCTTGGTATGGCAACGATTTTGAGAGAAGAAAATTGTCTCAGAGTTCTGGCTTCAGAGGGTGGGCATGCGGATTTTGCTCCCGGATCTCATTTGGAGAGTGAAATATGGTCCGTTCTAGCAATGGATTCAAAATATGTTAGCTGGGAGTCGGTGCTTTCTGGAAATGGCCTGGTTCGACTATACGAAGCGATGTGTCGAGTATGGGGGTCTAAATCCTCAAACTATGAAGCCGAAGATATTACTCGCTTAGGTGTCTCCTTAGATGACCCTATATGCCACCAAACTCTGGAAACTTTTTATGGGATTCTCGGATCGGTCGCAGGCAACTTCGTCCTGACTGTAGGCGCTTTGGGGGGAGTGTATTTTGCCGGCTCAATTGTTCCGGCAACTAGCGACTTCGCTTTAAAGAGCCCGTTACGCAGGAGATTCGAAGAGAAAGAGGCTCTGGAACAGCTTTTAAGCACTGTACCTATATTTATTATTAAAGATTCAAGCCCCGGTTTGATCGGGGTTGAACAGTGCTTGGAAAAACGGCTTAACCATCAATAGATTCATCCATCTGCCTGGGAACGCCCTCTGGCTTGAATATTTTGCCTGCGCGCCGCGACCTCCGTTTCTGGTCTGTGTTTCTTTGAGTGAATTCGGTTAGCTTCCTTTTCCCATTTCAGCCCATCGTGAAGCGTAGAGAGCCAGCCAGAATCCATTATCCGTCTGATTTCCGCTCGTGTAGCGGGATCAGTGGAGGCAATGTCCTGAGCCAATTCGATGCAGACACTGATGAGTTCTTTCTCCTCTACCACTCGATTTACCAAGCCCCAGTTCATCGCGTTTTCTGCGTCTAGAAAATTGCCTGTTAGGCTAAGTTCCTTTGCCCGATTAATTCCTATCAGTCTTGGTAATTTTTGTGACAACCCCCAACCTGGCACGACCCCAACTCTCGCGTGCGTATCCGCAAACTTTGCATTAGGCGTTGCAATCAGGAAATCGCACATTAGAGCAAGCTCAAACCCTCCCGTGATGGCAAATCCATTGACGGCTCCGATTACCGGTTTTCCGACTTCAGCGATCGATAGTTCGACATCTCGAGCCAGAGCTTTTTCTTTTTTGTCGACTTCTCCGCCTAGTTCTTTCAGATCAAGCCCAACAGAAAATGCTCGTCCTGCTCCGGTTAGAACGATTACCTGGGTTTGTGTGTCTTTAGCTAGCAGGTCAAAAGTTGAGCTAATGCTGTTTCTCAGTTCTGTTGATAGCGCATTCAAAGCTTTTGGTCGATTTAGAGTGACTAGGGTGACCGCGTCTAGCCGATCAATCTTTATAAGTTCGTTGTCCATAAGCGTTTTAGTATTTTGATTTTCTGGATTCTATCAATTGACTGCATGTGGTGGTGGGATTTTTTGATGGTTGCAAAATTCAAATTAACTTTCGTGCTCGAGCCGCCTTCGGTGATTTGTCGACAACATTGATTTACTATAACGGTGTATTGTTGATGCGAATCATATGATAAAAAAAACAAAGCAAATGGTTCTGATCGGCTGCGCTTGCTTGACTTCTTCCTGCAGCACGTTAATCAGTTCAGTGACCCAAGGTTTTGCAGAAGACCTTTCGGTTGCGATTTTGGAAAGTGAAGATCTCGAGATGGTGAGAGATGGAGCGCCGGCCTATCTGATTTTGCTTGATGGCTTGATAAGTAATTCGCCTGATGACAAATTCCTGTTAAGACAGTCCGCTGTTCTGCATTCTGCTTATGCAGGTGCTTTCGTCGACGATCAGGACCGTTCAAAATTGCTAGCTGACAAAGCAAAAAATCTTGCGATTCGTGCGATCTGTTTGTCGCTTAAGGGTGGTTGCCAGATCGAGGATCTGAATTATCGAGAGCTCACTGAGTGGTTGGAAGAGCAGCCCGATTCATCGATCGAGTTTCTATATACATTGGCCAGCACTTGGATCGGCTGGATACAGGCGAACAGTGATGATTTTGACGCGATTGCCGATTTGTCGAAAGCAAAGGCGGTGATGCTTAAAGTGGTAGATATCAATGGCGTTTATGAAAATGGACAACCCTATCTCTATTTGGGTGCCTTAGAGACATTGGTTCCCCCTGGATTAGGCGGTAAGCCCGAAAAAGGGAAAGCCTACTTTGACCGGGCAATCAATATTTCGGAAGGACAGAATTTAATGTCGAAGGTGTTCTGTGCTGAAATGTATGCCAGATTGCTCTTTGATCGAGAGCTACATGACCGTCTTTTGACCGAAGTGCTTGAAGCTGAAGTGAAAGCACCAGGTTTTACTTTGATGAATGTAGTTGCTAAGAAACAAGCGAAGCAATTGTTATTGTCGGGAGATGATTATTTTTAACTACGTAAATAAGTATAAGTTTCTTCTTGTATTGGCTTTATTGCTTGCCGGTTCCGTTGAATCGGCGACTCTAAAAATAGCGACGCTTTCGCCAGAGGGATCGGACTGGATGAAAGTGTTAAGACTGTCTGCCAAGGAGATTGAGGAAAAAACTTCTGGGAATGTAAAGTTAAAAATTTACCCTGGCGGCGTAATGGGTGATGACAAGGCTGTTATGAGGAAAATGCGAATTGGTCAGCTGCAGGGGGCTGTTTTAACGTCTGGTGGCTTGGTGAATTCCTATAAGGACATCGGTATCTACGGTTTGCCAATGTTATTCCGGAGTCAAGCTGAAGTAGACCTGACACGTGCGCAGATCGATGAAGTGCTTATGGAGGGGCTAGAAGCAAAAGGTTTTATGGGGTTTGGGTTAGCAGGTGTAGGGTTTGCGTACCCGATGAGCCAAGTAGCGGCGACAAATGTTTCGGAGGTTAGGAAGATGAAAATCTGGACTCCTGATAACGATTTGGGAGCACTGACTGCGTTTGAGGCATTTAATATATCGCCGATACCGCTGCCTTATGGAGATGTTCTAATGGGGCTGCAGACAGGTTTGATCAATGGGATAGCAGCTCCTCCGGTAGGTACCCTGTTATTGCAGTGGCACACCCAGGTGTCCTATGCGCTGGATTTGCCGCTCCTGTATGTTTATGGCTCTTTTGTTATTTCAAATAAAGCCTTTAAAAAATTGAGTACTGAAGATCGCCAAACCGTTAGTAATGTTTTGAATGCTGCCGTTAATCAGGTTGACCGGGCGGCCAAGCAAGACGACCAGAAAGCAAAGAAAGCGCTCTCTGGGCAGGGCATTTCCTGGCTTGCGCCTGTAAGTGAAGACTTTGCTGAGTGGGATAGGCTTGCTTCTACCGCGAGAAAGGCGTTGGTAGAAGATGGTTACGTCAGTGAGCCACTTTATGAACGCGTGGTATCGATCCTCGAAAAAATTCGGGCAGGTGATTAGTCGCATAATCAGGTCTATCGAACTGGTCGAAGAGTGGCTATTGGTGCTGCTGCTCTTTGGGATGATTGCTATTGCTGCGTCTCAGGTCATTTTAAGAAATGTGTTTGATATGGGACTGTTTTGGGGGGATGGCTCGGTTCGCGTCTTACTGCTTTGGGTGGCTATGTTCGGAGCGATGGTGGCCTCTCGCAATGACGATCATATTCGCATCGATTTGATTGGTCGGTTAATTCCGGAAGCTTACCAAAGAGCTCTGAGTCGGGTTTGCTGTTTATTCGCCTCGATCGTTTTAGCGATTTTTGCGTTTTCAAGTGCCGAATTTGTCTATTTCGAATACCTTGACCAAACCAAAGCGTTTAGTCAGGTTCCGGCTTGGGTGTGCGAATTAATTATGCCGATCGGGGCTTCCACGATGTCCGTCAGATATTTCGTGTTAGTTGTAAAGCCTTAATGACCTGGTTCTTTATTTTCCTGATTATTCTGATGGCTTTGGGTGGTGCGCCGTTGTTTGCTGTCATTCTTGGTGCGGCTACCCTTGGTTTTTACACAAGTGAGATTGATCCGGCG
>MDSX01027265.1_pt1 | contig 19839 bp, 20 predicted proteins | sample 811141 | NCBI WGS metagenome assembly MDSX01 (sample SAMN05326642, study PRJNA326480) | marine metagenome | isolation source: seawater | place: Atlantic Ocean: South East | collected 2010 | reverse complement strand
GGAAGCGTAATTTCAAGCATACTCAGTGGTGACCTATACTAAAGGACACATGTTTTATTTAATTTTATTGATTGTTATAAGTAAAAGCAATGTTTAAGGAGATATGAGAGACTTTTCCCAACCTTCCTCATTTAAAGTAAAAAGTTCTCTTTTGTGTAGTCTGTTTTCTTGATTTGTCCAGAATTCAAATAAATTGGGTTTAAGAACAAATCCACCCCATCTGTCAGGTCTCTTTATGTCCTTGCCTTTGCTATCGGATTCAATCTGCTTAGCCTTTTCTAGCAAGTCATCATATGACTCCAAAGTCTCACTTTGTTTTGAAGTCAAAGCTGAAATTTGAGATCCTCTAGGCCTGGAATGAAAATAATCATCTGACTCTTTATTGCTGACTTTTATACAAACTCCTTCAATTCGTATCTGTTTATCAGTCTTTGCCCACCAGAAATTCATGGCGGCCTTATTGTTTTCTTCTAGCTCTTTGCCTTTTTTTCCTTCGTAGTCAGTAAAAAAAACTAGGCCTTCATCTGAAAGTCTTTTTAAGAGAACCATTCTTGAAGAGGGTTGGCCTTCTCCACTCACTGAGGATAGATTTAGAGCATGAGGTAGTCCTACTCCTTTCTTTTTTGCTTCTTGAATCCAATCATGTGTTTTTAAAATAGGCTCCTGAGAGGCATCTATTAATTGATATAGATCCATTTATTTCTTAGGTGAAACCCAATAATCTAGACTTAAATATCTTCCACCACCTAAACAAGCTAAAAGGAAAAGCATCAAAGCATAAGTTGTTGCAAACTCAATTCCGTTAGCTTCGTGAGGCCAACCATTGTCAAAATGAACTAAATAACCGATAAAGAGCATTATTACTAGTAGCGGAATTGAAGCCCATCTAACAAATAATCCAATTAACAATAAGGCTGCCGCTCCAACAAAAATAAAAGTGACCAACCAGATAGTTATTTCTGGAAAAGGAACGCCCAAAGTTCCTAAAAAACCTGCTTGTTTATTAATATCCTCAGCTATTTCAAAACCGTCATACCAAAATACAAAGAATAGATAAACCCTAATCAAGAATAACCCAATAAAATCAAGATTTTTAAGACCTTCAAGGCTCTTATGAATCTTCTGTATAAATGACATCAAGGTTTAAATTATAGCTTTCTCAAAACTACACTTCCAACAGAATAACCTGCTCCAAAAGAACAAATTACACCCACTTCCCCAGAAGAAATATCAGATTGATTCTTGTGAAAAGCTATTATTGAGCCAGCAGAACTAGTATTCGCATACTCGTTTAAAACAATAGGCATTTCCTTTTCGCTGGCCTCTCTGCCTAAGATTCTCTTCGCTATTGATTCATTCATGTTTAAATTAGCTTGATGCAACCAAAGCCTGGACAAATTGGAGACTTCTAAGTCCAATTCCTCAAGATGAGTTTTTATATGCCCTTCTACCATGGGCACAACATCTTTATACACTTTTCTTCCATTTTGGATAAATAGCTTATCCGGAGCTTCGCTATTTGAATCCTCGGGCTTATTTAAGAATCCAAAATTATTTCTGATATTGTTAGAAAATTTAGTCTTTAGTTTAGTTCCTAGTATCTCAAATGCGTTTGATTGAGGATTTCCAGTATCTTTTTCTAATAAAACTGAAGTGCATGCATCTCCAAATATAAAGTGTCCGTCTCGATCTCTAAAGTTCAGATGACCCGTACAAATATCCGGATTAACAACTAAAATTCTTTCTGCAACTCCACTCAGTATATCGTTATATGCATTTTGAATAGCAAAAGTAGAAGAAGAACAGGCTACATTCATGTCATAAGCATAGCCTTCTATATTTAAAGACTCTTGGACCTCTATAGCAATAGCAGGATAAGCTCTTTGAAGATTTGCACAACCGCAAATAACTGCATCTATATCATCAGCAGATCTTCCTGCTTTTTCCATGGCTTGCTTGCATGCATCTACAGCTATTTCAGCCTGAATTGAGATCTCTTCATTAGACCTCTCTTTAAGACTAGGTCTCATCCTTTTGGGATCTAAGATACCTTCTTTATCCAAAACAAATCTTTGCTCAATACCCGAGACCTTTTTTATAAAGTCCGAGTCAGAATGCACTAATGCTATTAAATCACCCGATTTTATGGCTTCGTCATTTTCTAAGTTGTAGATATCCACATATGTGTTATAGCTATCAACCAACTCATCATTCGAGATGCTCTGAGAAGGTGTGTAAAGGCCTGAACCTGTAATCAAAACTGACATATTTTTATAATAAGATAAAAAATTAAATAAATCTTAAATTCTTATGCTTTAATTTCTTTGTTTTTCTATTTCTTCATAGGCTTGCTGAATCTGTATAAATTTTTCTTTTGCTTTTTCAAGTAACTCCTCAGGTAATCCCTTAGAAATTAATGTGTCTGGATGAAATTCTCTACGTTTTTTCTGATATTTTTTCTTTATATCGGATAAAGACATATCTCTAGTTACTCCCAGAATTAAATATGAATCAGATACTTGATTATTAAATTTCCCCTTGAGCTCTTCAAATAAGTCAGAACGTAGATCAAAAAGATTAGGCACTTCTTTGAGAAGCTGCTCTTCAGAAGGATGTAACACTCCATCTGCCATAGCAAGTTCAAATAAAAGCTCATAAAACATAATTAAAGAATTATTATTTTGAGAAAGAAGAGAGGCTAATTGAGTTGCGTAATCTTGAAATGAATAAGAGTCATCTTTCGCTTGATTAAATATTTGTATAGCAAACTTTCTCTGTTCAGACGGGAAGTTAAATCGATCTTTTATAAATGAATCTACTTTATCAACCTCTTCTCTGCTCACAACTCCATCCGCCTTAGCTATTTTGGCTAAGCATGCGAACAAGGCAGTGAAAAAAGCAGCTTGGTTTCTTTGATTTGAAGAAAAAGATTGCCTTCCTTGAGACCCTAGTTTTGAACCTATAACAGCCCCTAAAATACCGCCCAAAGGTCCCCCAATAGCAAAGCCGAGCACCCCACCTAAAGCTGAATTTAAAAAACTCATAATGTTAGCTATTGTAAAGCAGTTAAATTTATATAAAACTACTACTTATAAATTTAAAGTGGAGAAAATGAGTTTACCTGTTGTTGATTATTTAAAGTTACCTGAAGATGGAGACCCTTACCTAGAAGGACATAAATGCACTAATTGCGGTTCTGTATTTCTTGGAGAGAGAAATGTCTGTTCAAACTGTTTTTCTAGAGAAAATATGGAGGCCATAAAACTAAGCAATAAAGGAAAACTTTATTCTTATTCTATTGTTTTCAGGTCTTTCCCTGGCATAGATGTTCCTTATATTTCAGCAATTGTTGATTTAGAAGGTGGAGGTACCGTAAAAGGAAATCTTATAGATTGCGACCCGGACCCTGAAAAAATTAAATTCGACATGCCAGTTGAAGTTATATTCGATGATGCCTTAGGAAGAAAAGATTCTGAGGGCAACTCTTATATTAGCTATTTCTTTAAACCAATTTCTTAAGGAGAATAAAATGAGTGATGTATATGTATTAGGTGTAGATATGATTAAGTTTGGGAGATTCCCAGACAGAACTGTTCCTGATCTAGGTGCTGAAGCAGCTTTACTTGCGTTAGATGATGCGGGATTAACCATTGATAAAATGGAAGCTTTTTATTGTGGTAATTTAGGTCAAGCCAACGCAATGGTTGGTCAAAGGATTCTTCAGGAAATAGGACAAACAGGCATACCTGTAGTTAATTGTTCTAATGCCTGTGCGACTGGAGCAACTGCATTTAGAGAAGCTTGGACTTCCATTAAAGCAGGTTTATATGATGTAGTTTTAGCTGTAGGAGTTGAGCAAATGGGAACTGGTTTATTAGGTGGTTCTGGAGGAGGTAAAGGCATTCCTAAAGAAGGCCTTTTAGGTTCAGGAACAATGCCAGCAGTTTTTGCTGAAGCAGGCATGGAGCACTCAAGACAATATGGAACAACTTTTGAGCAATTTGCAAAAATTTCTGTTAAAAATCATCATCATTCAACTATGAATCCTAAGGCAAGGTATCAAATAGAAACTCCTTTGGATGAGGTAATGAATGCGGAAATGATTTCATATCCAAATACTAAGCTTATGTGTTCAGTAAATGTAGATGGTGCAGCTGCAGCTGTTCTTGTTTCTGAAAAGAAAGCAAAGGAATTGGGAATGGGAAGGTCAGTTAGAGTCAAAGCTTCTGTACTTACTAGCGATCCTTATCAGGAAAGAGATTTGGTCATGCCCGATGTAAATTCTTGTACCAGAAAAGCTGCTAAAGAAGCTTATGAAATGGCAGGACTGGGTGCAGATGACATTGATTTAGTTGAGCTGCACGATTGTTTTGCAACTGCCGAAATGCTTCATTATGAGAACTTAGGTCTTTGTGAAGATGGAGAAGCCGGAAGATTAATCGACGAAGGTGAAGTGGAATTGGGCGGAAGGGTTCCTGTAAATGTATCAGGAGGACTTTTGTCTAAAGGTCATCCGCTTGGCGCAACAGGTATTGCAAATATTTATGAAGTTTGTACGCATCTCCGTGGAGAAGCTGGTGAGAGACAAGTAGAAGGGGCTAAAATAGGTCTAACACACGTGATAGGCTTAGGAAGTGCTTGTGGAATTCATATCTTAGAAAAAGCTTAACTATCTATGCTTGTTGGTGTCGTTAGCGATACTCACAATAATATTACGAATATTGAGAATATTATTAATATTTTCAATAAAGAGGAAGTTAAATTAGTTATTCATACTGGGGATATCAGTAAGCCTCAGACTTTACGCTTATTCTCTAGACTAAATTGTCCAATGATGGGAGTCTTTGGAAACAATGACAGAATCGAGAAAGGGCTTAAAGAAGTTTGTGATGAATATAATTTCAACTTCCAAGACCCCCCTTTTCCATTGACTATTGAAGACAAGAAAATAGCAGTATTTCATGAACCTGAATTAATAGATAAGTACATCAAAGAACATAAAGATATTCAATTGATAATTCATGGACACACTCACAGATATAGGGAAGAAACTCTAAATGATATTGTATTCTTTAACCCTGGAGAATCTGCTGGATCTATGAAAGGAAGAAATGCTCTTGGCATAATAAACCTACATAGTCTTAAAATTAGAAGAATCTTTTTTTAAAAAAGAAGAAGATTAACAAAATAAGAAAGCTAAACGGGATACTTAGCACTAGAGGCCTTAAGGCTCTTAAAGAATAGTTTTTTTCTAAAAATACATCGAATAAAAAAGAAAATAAAGCAGGAGCATAGCCTGTCGATCCAACTTCTATCTGGGCTGGAGTTAAGAAAATAACAATAGAGAGAGAGAAGATAATCAGATAATATTTCTTTGAAATCAGACTCAACAAGTAGCTTAAACAAAAAACAAGGATGATATAGAAAAACCAGAACATTTTTAATAATGTAAGAGAAGATTATTAAGCGGGTCTCTAATGAGCTGCCTTCTCCAGCTTGTTAAATCTTTAAGAGCTTCTTCAGATCCTTGATCAAGAGCTAATCTTATAAATTCTTTTTGGCTTTTTTTAGAAAAGAATAAAGTTGGATTTATTTTATATTTCTCAGCGATATTAAGCACAATATCATTGAATTTATTTAATAAATTTCCTTCTTCTGATTTAGTTAGATTACACCCTATTTCTTCAAAATTTGTTAATGGACTAAAGGTATTCGAAATTAAAGACTCTAACTCTTCTTTATGCCAATCTAATTTGTTGGATTCAATTAATGCTCTTTCTTGTTCAATGAAAAGATGAATAAGATACTCTACATCGGAAGCTGCGTAACTTAATTGGGAATCAGACAATGGTCTTCTTATCCAATTAGATCTAGTTTCTTTCTTGTCTAGAGTTATATCCAATCTCTCTTCCACTAATCCTTGATATCCAATTGAATAATGTCCGTCTAGAAACGCATTAGCTAACTGGGTATCAAATAGATTCTTCATTACGCTACCAGTCCAAGAGTAAATTGCTTCAAGATCCTCTTTGCAAGAATGGAATATCTTGATAACTGAACTTGAAAAAAGAAAATCACAATTATCTTTTGGATCGCTTATTAAGACCGCATCTATAAGAAAAATTTCGTCTCCATCATTTACCTGGAGCAGGGCTAGTTTCATATTATCTTTGGTTGTTCTCCTGAATTCTGTATCAACACCCAAATATGACTTTTGAAGAAGTTCTTTATTTAAAAAGGACAAATCTTCAAGAGTATCAATATAAGTAAACAAAGTTTTACGTAGTCTGATTTCTTGAATTATGAAGAGAGAGAACGTCGACTATATCCTGTTCTGATTCATATCCATGAATGACTTGTTTAAAGATCTCTTTTAAAGTATGTACATCATTAACCTTCTCAGCTTCCCCTAACTCATCAATGAATCGTTCTATTTCTTCCTTCGTAATAAATTCTTCTTCGGCTCTAAGAATTTGTTTGTGATCTGTTTTGCTTATGTTGTCTCCGATCAACAATTCTTCATATAACTTCTCGCCTGGTCTAAGCCCCGTAAAGATAATTTCTATATCTCCATTTGGGTTATTCCCATCTTTTACTTCATAACCGCTAAGATTTATCAATCTTTTAGCCAATTCAATGATTTTAACTGGCTCTCCCATATCTAGAACGAAAACATCACCTCCTTCTCCCATTGCTCCAGCCTGTATAACCAACTCAGCTGCTTCTGGAATAGACATAAAATACCTCGTAACATCTGGATTTGTGACTGTTACAGGCCCTCCTTCTCTGATCTGTTTTTGAAACAAAGGTATTGCAGATCCTGAGGAACCTAAAACATTACCAAACCTAACCATAGTCATCCTTGTAACATTATTTATATTCTTCTCGTCAGAATAAGATTGTAAAATCATCTCAGCAAATCTCTTAGTTGCTCCCATGATATTTGTAGGTCTTACAGCTTTATCGGTTGATATAAGAACGAAAGTTACAACTTTAGAATCAATTGCAGCCTCTAGACATGCTTTTGTACCAATAATATTATTGTATATTCCTTCAAAAGGATTCTCCTCCACTAAAGGTACATGCTTGTAAGCTGCTGAATGGTAGATAGTATCAACCTTAAAGGTTTGACAAACTTCCGTCATCCTTCTCTTATTAGTAACGCTAGCAATTATTGTTCTTATGTTCGTATTAAATCTTAAGGAATCAATTTCATTCTTTATCTCATACAGAGCAAATTCATTTGCATCTAAAAGTATTAAATTCTTGGGATTATTCCTTGCAACTTGTCTGGCTATCTCCGAACCAATTGAACCTCCTGCTCCCGTAATTAGAACTGTCTTATTTTTAATATTTCTGTCTAGGAGTTCTTGATTAGGTGCGACTTCGTATCTTCCAAGTAAATCAGTTATATCAACTTCTTTTAATTCGGAGACAAGCACTTTACCTTGGGCTAATTCAGCTAAGCCAGGAAGAATTCTTACTTTAACTGAGTATTCTTCTATTTCTTTGAGTAATTCTTTCAAGATAGCTCTTGATGCAGAAGGTATAGCAATAAGTACTTCGTCTACTTTACCTCTATTTACCATTCTTTCCAGTTTCTTAGGATGAAGGACTTTTATTCCTCCTAAGAACGTATTATGTAATGACGGATCCCTGTCTATAAAAGCAACAGGCTGCATTTCAGAGCTTACTCGTAAAGCACTAGCTAATTGTATTCCTGCAGAACCGGCCCCATAAATTACAACCCTTTTTTCTGAAATTCTTTCAGATAAATAAAAATTCGCTATTAGCCTAGAACCGATAACAAAAAAAGTTGCAGCCATAAAACCTGCTAGCCAGATTTCTAAATCAAACAGAAAGTTATTGCTTTGAAAATCAAATGCATTTGAAAAATAACCATAAATATTTAATGTAATAAAATTTATAAGTAAGGATAAAGATGTTGCTTGTAATAAGAGAAAGATTACTGAAAAGTCTATATATCTAACGATTGATCTATAAACACCAGCATACCAAAAAATCAAAACCCCTACGGATGGCATCCAGAGTAAAACTAACATGTCTAATACATCAGCGTCATTTAGATTGTCACTTACAAATAGTGCATATAAAATTGCTAAGTAAATAGAAGTAAAATCACATGCCAGAGCCAAAAGCTTCTTAGTTAGCCTTGATGATGAAACCAAGAAATCTTTTAGATTCATTTAAACTATGGCCTTTATTAACAGCATCTAGTGAGAGATGCCCTCTTTCCTAATAACTTTCAAAAGAGTAAGGAAAATAATATAAATATCAAATTTAAGTGATTTATTTTCTAAATACTCAATATCAAAACTAACCTTTTCTTTGATGCTTATATTATCACGACCATTAACTTGAGCCCAACCTGTTACTCCTGGAATTAAAGTATCTACTCTATTTTGTTGCCTAAGCTCAATAAGATCAATTTGATTAAATAAAGCAGGTCTTGGCCCAACTAATGTCATTTGACCTCTTAAAATAGATAACAATTGTGGTAATTCATCAATGCTAGTTCTTCTTAAGAAAGCTCCTATTCTAGTTAAACGGCTACTTGGGTTCTCTAGTAAATGTGTGGCGACTGGAGCTGTCCCTTCATGCATAGTTCTAAATTTTGGCATCATAAAAAAAACACTATGGATTCCAACTCGTTTGGACCAGAATAAGGCTGGACCTGGGGATTCTAGTCTAATGACTATAATCACTAAAGCCAACGGAAAAGCCAATAATACTAGAAGAAAAGAAGAAATTAAGATATCAATAGTTCGTCTCATTAATGTGTCTTAAAGTTTTTTGTGGTTCAAACCCTGATGAAATAATTTTAGAGCAAGAAAAAGTTTCATTTCCTAATAGTTTATTTAACTTATACCTAATTGAAGGATGAATTAAAGACATAAATGTAAATAAAATCATAGGAAATCTTATTTTCTTGACCTTCTTTCCAAATACTCGACACAAAATATCATATATCTCAGACGAAGAATATTCTTGATTATCAGTTAAAGTATAAATCTGTTTATCCGAACTCTCAGAGTTATCGAGGAAGAGTATACATCTTGCAACATCATCTACATGCACCATTGAACGCTTATTATTAGTATATGGCAAAGGGGGAAACCAACCTTGCTTTATTCCTGTGATCATTAATTTAAGATTGCCTTTCACATTAGGACCATAGATTAGTGCAGGTCTTATAATATTAACCCTCATGTGAGAGCTCGAAGCTATTTCTAGAATAGCTAATTCTGCTGCTCTCTTCGATTTTCCATACACACCTTCAGCTTCTTCTAGTGTTGAATCACAGTCATCAGATTTACCTGCTTTTGTACTGCTTAAATAAATAAAACTTGAGACGCCACAAAGACTTGCAACTTTTGCTAATTTTTTAGTCGCCTCAACATTTAATCTGAAATATTCTTCTTCATTGCCTGAAGATCTTAAATCATGAGTATAGCCTGCAAGGTGAATGACTGTAGAAACACCTTCAAACGCACTTGTATTAATAGTATCTGAAGATAAATCTGCTAAAACTATATCAGTAAAATCAGCCGAGGTCTTACGTGAAATGATTCTTATCTTCTCATTCTTTTGAAGAAGCATTTTACAAACTCTTTCACCAACAAAACCTGTAGCACCTGTTACTAAAATTGTCATTTAAATCAAGATTTTTTACATATAATTTAGAAGTTAAACATTACAATACACTAAGTTTTTGTATGCGAGTATCATATAAGACTAATATACTAGTATCATAATTACTAAAATTATACTAATTGATTAGCTTTCAGCTTAATAAGGGAGATAGATGTTTAAAGACAAGACATTACTTATCACAGGTGGGACAGGTTCCTTTGGAAAAGCTGTCCTTTCAAGGTTCTTGCTAAAAGATGACTTCAAAGAAATAAGAATCTTTAGTAGAGATGAAAAAAAGCAAGAATCTATGAGGATAGATTTAAACAACAATAAACTTAAATTTTATATTGGAGATATAAGAGACTATCAGAGTGTAAACCAAGCTATGCAATCTGTGGATTATGTCTTCCATGCAGCTGCTTTGAAACAAGTACCTTCCTGTGAGTTTTATCCAATGGAGGCAATAAAGACGAACATTTTAGGTGCTGAAAATGTCATTAGATCTTCTTTAGATAATAAAGTTAGTAATGCAGTTTTTTTAAGTACAGATAAGGCTGTTTATCCTATTAATGCTATGGGTATAAGCAAAGCGATGATGGAGAAGCTTGTAGCTGCAAATTCAAGATCAACAATCCAAGAAACTATTCTATGTTCTACACGTTATGGAAATGTAATGGGTAGCAGAGGTTCTGTGATTCCGCTATTTATTCATCAAATAAAATCGAATAAACCTTTAACATTAACTGATCCTTCGATGACTAGATTCATGATGAGTCTTGAAGAATCTGTTGAACTAGTTGAGTTTGCTTTTACTAATGGATCTTCAGGAGATACTTTTGTAAAAAAATCGCCTGCAGCTAATTTGATGGTTCTAGCAAAAGCATTATTAGAGTTATTTGAAGCAAAGAACGAAATACAACTTATGGGTACCCGTCATGGAGAAAAGTTATATGAAACCCTTCTAACAAGAGAAGAAATGGCTAAAGCTGAAGACATGGGTGAATACTATAGAATACCTTCTGATAATAGAGATCTTAACTATGCAAGTTTCTACACTGAAGGAGAAGAAGATATATCCAACAAAGAAGATTATAATTCCCACAACACTTATCAGTACAATATAGAAGAAATGAAATCATCTTTACTAAAATTAGATTTAATTAAAGAAGAATTATAAAAATGACAAGAAAATTAAAAGTGATGACAGTGGTCGGTACGAGACCAGAAATTATCAAACTCAGTCAAGTTATGAAAGAACTTGATAAATATGTAGAACATATAATTGTTCATACGGGACAAAATTATGATTATGAGTTAAATGAGCTTTTCTTTGAACAGCTTGGAATTAGAAAACCCGATTTCTTTTTAGAAGCAGTAAAAGGAAGTGCATCAGAGACAATTGGCGACATTATAGGAAAGATTGATAAAGTATTTGTTGATATTCAGCCAGATGCACTACTCATTTATGGAGACACAAATAGTTGTTTGTGTGTTATCCCTGCCAAGAAAAGAAAAATACCAATTTTCCACATGGAAGCTGGAAACAGATCTTTTGACCAAAGAGTTCCAGAAGAGATTAACAGAAAGATCGTAGACCACTTAAGTGATATAAATATGCCTTTAACTGAACAAGCTAGAGATTATTTAGTAGCCGAAGGACTTAAACCTCAAACAGTCATCAAAACTGGGTCTCCAATGTTAGAAGTTCTAAATGAAAACATGAAAAATATTCTAGAAAGTAATATTTTGGAAAAAGAAGGCCTTAGTAAAGAAGAATATTTCTTAATGAGTATTCATAGAGAGGAGAATGTAGATTCACCAGAGAACTTTGAAAATCTGCTTGGCGCGATAGATGCAATCACTGAAACCTATAAATTTCCCATTATTATCTCAACGCATCCTAGGACTAAAAAGAAACTTGAAGAGATGGGGTATCAAAAAGATAATGAATATCTAAGGTTTTCTAAACCTTATGGCTTTCATGAATATAATAAACTACAGCTCAATGCTTATTGTGTAGTATCTGATAGCGGTACTATTACTGAAGAATCATCTATCCTTAAAATACCAGCAATTACTATTCGTCAAGCTCATGAGAGACCAGAAGGTATGGATGAAGGAACTGTTGTTATGACTGGGTTAAGCAAAGATAGAATCCTTGAATCAATCAAGGTAGTAGTTGATCAACATAAAAATAATGGCCCTATGCGGATTGTAGGCGATTACTCAATAGATAATGTCTCTAAAAAAGTTCTTAGAATAATTCTGTCTTATACGGATTATGTAAATAGGACAGTCTGGTCTAAAGACATTTAGTTACCTTGAAAAAGAAAATTCTTATCCTTGGCTCAACAGGACTAATAGGACATCAAATTCATCACTTATTATCTAACGACTCAAAATATGAAATTTTTGATATTGCATATAGGAATAAATTACATGCAGGTACCCTGCTTTTAGATATTATGGATGAAAAGGTACTAAATTCTGAAATTCTAAGAATAGAACCTGATTATTTAGTAAATTGTGTTGGAACTCTTATAAAAGAGTCTGCTTCTGATCCTGAGCTAGCTATCTTTACTAATTCCGTACTTCCTCATAGGCTAAAAAATATTTGCAATTCTTTATCCATAAAACTTGTGCATATGTCTACTGACTGTGTATTTTCAGGGAAAAATAAAGAACCTTATAGAGAGACTGACATAAAAGATGGTTTAGATGTTTATGCCAAAACTAAGGCCTTAGGTGAAATTATTGAAGATAATCATTTAACCGTAAGAACTTCTGTAATAGGCCCTGAACTTAAGAAAGACGGTGAACAACTTTTCAATTGGTTCATGTCAGAAAAAGGTGAGATAGAAGGGTTCTCAGATGCTATTTGGTCAGGAGTGACGTCCCTAGAGTTGGCTAGAGGTGTAAATTGGGCGATAGAAAATGATATAAGTGGACTATATCAACTAACCAATGGTCTTCCTATAAGTAAAAATGAAATCCTTAAACTATTTAAAAAATATACGAATAAAAAAATTTCAATAAAGCCCATTTCAGGTATAAATATTGACAAAAGTTTTATTGATACTAGAAAACTCGTTAATTATCAAATTCCTTCTTATGAAGAGATGATTTCTGAAATGATAGATTTTATAAAACAACATTTAGATCTATATCCTCATTACAAGTTAAAGGATTTTTAAATAATAATTAATGTTTGAGTGAAGAATTTGAAAATGGATTTAACAAAAAATTCCTTTATTAATTCAACATTTACTCTAGCCTCCCAGGTCTCAGGTTTTGTAAGAGACATTTTTTTAGCAGCATTTTTAGGCTCAGGGACAATATCAAATATATTTGTTATAGCACTTAGGTTACCTTTTTCTTTTCAACAATCTCTCTCTGGAGAAACCTTCCATTCAGCATTCATACCTGCTTTAAGTGCAATTGAAGGCAAGGAAGCAGTCTACAAGAGATACCAATTAGCCAAAAACATTCTTTGGATTTCTTTTTTATTTCTCATACCTCTTATCTTGATTGCTGAGATATACATGCCTTTAATATTAAAAATTATTGCTCCTGGTATGACTGATAGCCCTAAATTTGATTTGCTACTTTTATGCTCCAGGATCTCTTTCCCATATCTATCTTTTATTGTCTTAAGTTCTGTTTTTGCAGGACTTTTGAACTATAGAAACAAATTCTCCATAACTGCCTCTCTTCCAATAGTATTAAACCTGTGCGTTGTTTTATATGTTATTTTTTCAAAAGATTTATCAGAAAATAAAGTAATTTATTTATGTTGGACTTTGCTTGTCGGTGGGACTTTACAACTTTCATTGTTGCTATTCACAACTGATAGAGAATTCTGGCATTCTTCTTTTAACATAAACGAAGGCTTTAGTGATTTAAAAAGATTCTTTAAACTCATAGCTCCTACCTTTTTTTCACAATCTTTTATTCAGATAAATGTATTAGTGGGAATTGTATTTGCTTCCTTTTTTGAAGGCGCTATATCCTATATTTATTTTGCAGATAGAGTCTATATGTTTCCTCTTACTCTTATTGGAATTTCAATAGCAACAGTTTTGTTACCAGATTTAAGCCGCAATATTTATATTAAAGATAATAAGTCGGCTTTAGAGATCCAGAATAAAGCATACAAGCTAGCAATTGCTTCAAGCTTCCCTGCTGCCCTTATTCTGATAATGCTAAGTCACGAAATTATTCAATTTATATATGAAAGAGGAGAATTTTCTTCAAAATCTACTCTTAATACAGCAATAGTTCTTCAACTTTTCTCGTTAGGATTACCAGCTATGTGTGTAGCTAAGATTCTAAGTCCCTACTATTTTGCTAAAGAAATTCCGCAAACACCTTTCAAAATAACTTCCTTTTCGGTTTTAATAAATATAGTTCTGACAATAATTCTTTTTCAATTTATAGGTTACTTAAGTATCCCTTTGTCTATAAGCATTACAGCGCTTTTGACTCTCATTATGTACATTCTTGACCACAAGAGAGAGGGTTTCTTTAAATTTTCTCCTGAGATAATAAAACATACATTGAAATATGTAGGTTTATGCATAGCCTTATCCGCTGAGATAGTAATTATTAAGGAAATCGCTTCTATGTATAATCTTCAAAACTTTAGCACCTTAATGATTGCCCTAATACTCTGCTTTATGAGTTTCTTGTTCTTTTTGAGAATATTCGATAAAGAATTAATTCAAGACTTTAAGGCTTTGCTCAATAAAGATCCTAACTAGAAAACTAAACTACAGAATTATAAATCTAAACTATATACCTATGTTTTTATCTTCTTGGTTGTGTCGCGTTTGCTTAACCCAGCTCAAAATTTTTGAATCCGGATAAGGGTTACCATAAAAGCAAAGAAGCGTTGCTCTGACATAATCTTTATTTACAGCAAAATTGCTATGTAAACTTTGCAGACCTGAGAAAAGATAAATATTACCTGGTTCTAATTTTAAAACTCTCTTTTTTTGACTTCTTAAGAAAAGATAAGGCAAAACCATTTGACTCAATTTATTCTGAATAAAAAATTTCTCTAAAATATTTACAAGTATAGAACTACGAATTTTTCTAGCATTCGGAAGTACGACAAGATGGCCAGATTCTTTTTCTAATCCATCAGGTATATAGATTGGGATAAGAGCTGTTACCAAAGTTGAGTCATAATGAAATTTTAACGACTGATCATCAGTCTTTTCTCCTGTTACAACCCTTAAGATATTAAATCTTTCGGAGTTACTTCTTTTATTTATAGAAAACTCACCCGATAGTCTATTTAATAGATCGCTAAAATCATTATTCTTAATAATATTCTCATAAGGAAGGCTTAAGCTTTCTTCCTCTTTAAGTCTTTCATGCGGATGAATTAATGAAAAATACCTTTTTCCGTATATTTTTATTAATTTATTGACGCTTTCTTGGAGTTCGGATAAAAAAGTAGGCCTTACAACTCCTTCTAGGCAATAGAATCCATCTTCTTTAATTTTGGTTGTAATATCACTTAAATTTTCTGGTAAATAAGTAATATCAAACCAACTTTCGTTATTAAGTTCTGGCATAAAAGAATAAAATCTAATAATTCTTAAATTAATTTATCTAAACTATTATAAACTTATTGTCCTTATATCTCTTATTTTACTGCGAAAGAGGTATATTAAGTCTTGAGAATATTTAATTTAAAACGCCAAAAATAACCAAAATCATGAAAATAGTATTATTTAGCGATTATTACTATCCAACCATTAAATCTGGCTCAATAGTAATCAAAGATCTAGCATCTGAGCTATCTAGAATTGGGCATGAAGCTATTGTAGTTACATTCAATGAAAAGCAAAAAGAATTTCTTTCAGATCAATATGAAGATGGCATTAGGGTTATAAGAGTGAGATCTAAGTTAAGACAATACGGTATGGTTGGGAGACTAATTTCAGAAGTTAGATATTCTTCATTAATAATTAAAGGTTTAAAAAAGATTAATTTAGATGAAGTTGATGGAGTTATAAGCTTTTCACCTTCAATTTTTTACTATAAAGCTATAACTTGGATAAAAAATAAATATAAAATAAAGGCTTATTTGATTGTAAGAGATATATTTCCGAAATGGCTCTTAGATGCAGGAATCATAAAAGAAGGGCCTTTATTTAGTTTCTTCAAAAGAGCAGAAATTAAACTTTATAACTCAGTCGATTATATAGGCATTGAATCGATAAAAGACCTAGATTATTTTAAGAGTTATCTTGATAATGAAACCCAACTTGAGGTTTTGGATAATTGGGGCTCTTCCATTAATGTAGATCAAATACAAAGTCACGAGTCTTCTCCTCTCTCTAAAGACCTAATTAATATAATTTATGGAGGCAATATGGCTGATGCTCAAGATCTATATTCTCTTTTAAATGATCTTGAAGACTCCGTGCTAGATAACAAAGCCTTTCTCACTCTGATAGGAAGCGGTCACCAACTAGAAAATATTAAATCTTTAATAAAAAAGAAAAATTTAAAAAATGTAAAATTATTAGAGGAAGTCGACCAAAAGACTTATCTGACTATTCTCAAAGGAGCGGATATAGGATTGGTATCTCTCAATAAGAAGCTTAAAAGTAATAACTTTCCTCTAAAAATGATGGGGTATATACAACAATCGAAACCAATTTTGGCTAGTGTTAATAAGGGTAATGAGATAATAAACATTATCAAAGAAAATGATATTGGTCAGGTCTCTCTATCGGGTGATAAAAAAGGTCTTAATGAAAATTTTCTTTCTATGATAAAAGATAAAGATAGACTAAGAAAACAAGGCGAAAACGCACTGAAACTCTTCCAAAGAAGATTTACGGTAAATATAGCAATAGAAAAAATAATCAAGAAATTTATTGATTAATCTTTTTTTCATAAGATTGATAAGTTTCAAGCAGTGCCTTCTTCAGAGAAGTTCCTAGATCTCTTTGTAAACCAGATAAATCACCTTTTTTAAACTGTTTCAAAGTTTGAACAAGGTTCTCAAGAGATATTTTATGAACAGGGCCTAGGCTGATCGGATTACTTCTTTCAGGCAGTTCCTTAATTAGATTATCTATATGTTGAATTAGATCTTGTATATAAAGTAATTGTAAGACTGTTTTTGGGTCGTGAATCTCTATAGGAATATCTCTTTGGATATTATTACAAAATGTTGCAACCACTGAATTATAGTTTGGTTTACAGCCTTGCCCAAATATACCTGGTAACCTCAAAAGATATACTTTATTTTCTTGATTAGCTTGTCTTGTTATTAAAGCTTCTTCTGCCTTTAATTTACTTTTGCCATACGGATTATTATCTAAAACTTGGGTTGAAGAAGAGAAAATAATTGGAATATCTTTTTTCTGTTCTTCAAGTATAGAAATTATTGTTTTAGTAAGGCCAAAATTTACTTCATCAAATTCCTTTTGGTCTAAAGGTCTATTAACTCCAGCAAGATGTACTAAACAATCTGCATCTTTTAATTTATCAAATAGCTCTTCTTCTTTGTGTTCTCTGTTGTATTCCAAAATAGATAATCCTCTTTTAGTAGACAAAAGTTCTTTAAGATTCTTTCCGACAAAGCCTTTAGATCCTGTTATTAGAATTTTCTCAATTTTCATAATCAGAATTACTTTAAAATGTTTTTCTTACAATGTTATTGTTTACAAGAGCTGTGGTGGGTAAATTAAGATCTGCAACCTTCAGTTTATCATATTCTAAAAAAGGTTTTTTTGGGCCAAAGGGAGTTTGCTTCAAAGAGTAAATAACTTGTAAAACAAGTCTGGGAAACTCAATTGGTGGCATGCCCTTATGTAAACCAAAAGTATCAGCAAGAAAGCAATAACCTTTTGGGCCCATAAGATTTAAAGCTTGCTCCCTATCAAAGAACCTGTATATCTCTTGATCACTATACATTTTATCTTTAACGGAATTAAAGTTAGATTTGTAGGAACCTTTGATGTAGACATGAGGACCTGTGTTTTCACTTACATCTGTGAGATATACAAAAAATTTCATTGAATGCAGAGTATCGATATCTCTATGGAATGATTGTGTTAAGGACGGAGTATCTGTGGGCAATGACCACCAGGCACCTATATAATCTATACTTGGCAAAGCACCAAAATACTCTGATACATACCTCAATAATATATTGTTATTTGCAATCTCCATTACATGAGGTGCCTGGACAACATCCTCACACATGTAATAGGCTTTTTTGATATTAGGTTTTGCATCAGATATCTTAAAGTATGAAGAGTTTTTTGCCTCAGGATCATGACATAGTTTGTTTCTTAAATAGTCTTTAACATCATCAGCAAATTTTGCATCCAATTTTATTGGATTCTCAATTATTCCATTGTCAATTAGTTTTTCTTTTCCATCTAATAATACGTATTGGGAGTTTTTATATAAATTAACCCTTTTCCTATAAAAAAGGAGTTCTATTTTCCTTAAATATTCTCTAAAAATATGATTTGTAAAATTTCCCTGTAAATTATGGTAAAAATATCTTTTATCAATAAACATTCTTAAAAAGTTCTTTAAGATTGGATATGAAGAAAGAAAATCTCCAATATTAGATCGAAGTCTTTTGATCATGTGCTCAAATTTTTTTCTTTAATTAAAGAAGCTAGAATTCTTTTTATAGATCTTATTGCAGGGAAATACATATAAATATTCTCCATTATTTTGCCAAATAGATTATCTTCGAACCAATTATTCATAAAATCAATCTTACCGCCACCAAAAGGAGCCTCTATCTCACTTGGAGTGGCAATATCTTTTTTGGATAAAGTAATTGCAACCATGGATCTAGGAGATCGTGATAAATTATCCATGCCTCTATGGAATAAATTTGAATCTCTTACAAAAATATCTCCCAAACTAGTATTAATCCTTTTAGGAGGATATTTATTTTTAGATAAAAGGAAATCTAAAAAAGATAAAGGGACTTCATTGCTTCCAGGGTAAACTTCAATAGATCCATTATCTTCGTTTACGTCTACTAAAGGTATATTGATAATAATTTTCGAGTCATCAAAGTTGGTGTCTCTATGTATATGTTGTTTTTTTGAACCGGGAAGATTGATATTGCATGCGCAAGTTAGAAAATATTCTTCCAAGATTAAGTCATATTCTTCTGCAATTAATTCAAGCAGTCCTTTCTTTTTTATTTCCTTTAGAATCGTCTTGGCGTGATGACCTATAGTTGCATTTAGATGCCCATACTTTTTCCCACCTAAGTGAGTGCCTTTCTCTAAAAAGACCTTCAAATTATTTAATAAATCATCGTTAAGTGTCTTTAGAATTGAGACATCAATAAAATCTTTCTTAACAATCACGTTTTTCATTAGTGTATTTTATATAGTCCCACTAGATAAAACTAAAAAGCTTATTAATAAACTCTTTTCCAGAGAAGACCTGAATCTTTATTTTATGATTTTTTTCTTTCTTCTGCCTATGACTCAGGTAATTACCTAAACATTCTGCTATAGAAAGAGGATTATAAGGATCAAAGCAATAGTCTTTTTTTATTTGGAGCAGATCGTGAATATAATCTAAATCAGAAGCTAATATGTCTTTATCATGCCTTGAAGCTTCAATTATAGGTATGCCTAATGATTCTGTTAACGAGGGCCAAACCAATGCTTTACAAGAAGAATAATACTGATTCATATCCTCAGAATCCTTATCCAATATTAGATGGATCTTTAGTCTATTCTTTTTTGTTTCATCTTTAATATATTCAATGAGTTTGACATCTATCTCTGAGTCTAAAGCCATTACAAGGCTAGGAAATATACCTTTCCGAGACAAAAGAATAAGACCCTGTACTAGATTCTTATGATTTTTATAAGTATATCCATAGGAGGGATAAAAAAAATCGTAATCTTCTTTATTATTACTACTTAAGTACTCAGAATTAAAATCAAAGAATGGAATTGCTAAAGTTTTTCTCTTTTTTAAGATTTGGTTAGATAATCTTTGCATAGAGGGTGTTTGGACAAGAATTAAATCTACATTCTTATAAAAAAAATAAATAAACAATTTTTCAAAGATAAGCCTTAATCTTGTATTGAAGGTCAGCTTGTACTTGAATACAGGTTCAAGAAGCAGCTTACTATGAATATATAATACGGATATTCCCTTTACCTT
>MDSX01089012.1_pt1 | contig 19844 bp, 13 predicted proteins | sample 811141 | NCBI WGS metagenome assembly MDSX01 (sample SAMN05326642, study PRJNA326480) | marine metagenome | isolation source: seawater | place: Atlantic Ocean: South East | collected 2010 | reverse complement strand
CGTCGGCCTAGAGTCACAAAGAACATTCGGCGCGTTCGTGTCGGTCACGTTGATGAACTGGATCGACCTGCCACCCACGTGTTGGTTTCCCATCAGCCACGTGACGTCGTACGATACGTCCTTTGGCAGCAGAAAAAGGTGCGACCACGATACGCTCACCTTTGCGTCCTCGTCGCCGGCTGTGAACAAAACACGACGTCAGTCTAATCGCCCATGAGTGCGTGAATTAAGAGAAACTCACCGATGACGGATTTCTCGTCGCACGTCTGGTTGCCCGGCGCGGTTGCCCTGTCGCCCAGCCGAAATCGTTCCTCCCTCCACAGACGTTCCTCCGCCTCGGGCGTCGCCGCGAGTGAACTGGCGGCGCACGCGCGCGCGTTGTACTCGCCCCCGCACGCCGCACCGTCCACCAGTGGATTAGAACTCACCATCAAAGTGGTCTGCATCGGAGCCTTGGCGGCGAGAGTCTGGATACCTTCCGGGACCTTCTGGAGCGCCTCGGGGGTGTTTGGGAACCAGGTGACGTTGTACAGGATGCCCACCGACGCACCGAACGCGCCAGGGTCCATCGATGCATCCGAGCCGGGCGCTAAAGGGCCGAGCGCGCCGTCCCCGCAGCACGCGATCGTACCGCCGGGAAGAGGCCCGTGGTCCCTGTGAACAAAACACGACGTCATTCTAATTTCCCATACGAGAGTAAAAAGAAACTCACCAATTCTGGGGCGTCCCCGGGGTTCTCTTCGCGTACGCCGCGCAGTTACACTGGACCGCGTCCGCGAGGTTCTCCACGTCACGTAAGTCGATGAGGTGCGCGTTGACCCCCCAGGTGGTGTTCCCGGGTTCCACCCAGAGCCTGCTGCCGTTTAAGAACGGATCGTCTTTGTACGTCCTCGAGACGTTTAACTGCTGCCCCCGCCACTCCGCGCCAGCGCCCGCGACGCCGACGCCGACGCCGCACGGGGTCAATAAAGAGGAGTGGCCGCGGCGTCGCCTGATCGCGGCGCCGAGTGTACCGCGCATCGCGGCTGCGATACCCGTGGAGGTGGCGGCGTCGGATGACAATAACCCCGCCGCGGTGGCGAGTTCAACCGCGCCTGTTAACAAAACACGACGTCAATCTAATTGCCCATACGAGAATTAAAATATACTCACCGGGGAGTATTTCGGAGATCGCTTCACGTATCTCCGTCCGTGTGTTGTCGTCGGTGGTATCGCCCGTCTCCATGCCGTGGATGACGAGGTGGTGGTTGTAGATCCTGTCGAGCGGATACGGCGTCAGCGTCTCCGGGTCGACGAGGTCGAAGTTGATGTTGACGATGACGATGGAAGCGTTGGGGCTAGGTCGTTCGAGGACCTCCGCGCTCGGGCGCGTGAAACGAACCTGCGAGTGCGTGTAAGTGAGTGAAGTGAGTGAGACGAAGCTGAGTGTGACGAACCTCTCCCGGCGTCGTCGTTCCCAGGGGCTTGACGTAGGTGTCGGTGATCAGGCCCGTGTCGGGATCCACGACTGTGGACAGGTGTCTCGCGGGTCCGGGCGGGGTGGACGCATCGGACGGCGGCGTGACCGTGACCGTCTCCTGCCCCGAGGGAGGAGTCGCGAAAACGCACTGGACGGAGAGGAGGAGGAGGACCGCGCAGATGGAGAGCGCGGGCGTGGACCGGGGCCGACGCCCGAGGCCGATACCGTGTCGAAACATGGTGGGGGAACGTGTCGCGGCGACGTGCGAGGCGCGCGAGGGAGTGATTCCCCGTGAACGGGCGAGAACAAAGCCACGTCTCCCGCCGCCCTCTGCACCCTATTGGGCTCTTCCGAGGCTCGTTTCTGGGAGTTAATTAACCGCAAATACGCATCGAGTACACTGGATTTCAGTCACGATTCGTCGTATTTCAGAGAGCATCGCGTATGGCCACCGGTCAGGGAATCGGTGATTTTACCCACAAGCGAGCCCAGGGTTTTAGGCTCGATCATCGACGCGCTTTCGGGACAACACCGCGCGCGTCTCCCGTCGACGCACGCACTCCGTCGAGCGCACACTCCAGCTCGACTTTCGCGGTCTTACCCACCACCCGGTGAACGCAAGAGACGACATGGCCGACCAGGCGGCCGACCAGATGGCCAAGATGCAGGTCTCCTCCGGCGGTTCGGGCCGATCCCGCAAGACACCCGAGGTGGTCTACGGAGAACCCACGGGAACCCCCGAGGAGATCGCCGCCGCGGAGGCTGCGGCGTCCGCCCAGGGCACCAAGGTCGCCGCGCTCAAGGCTGCCAAGAAGGCGGGCGACGCCTCCGCCACCGACGACGCTATCAGCGCCGAGGTGGCCATCCTCAAGGACCTCAAGAAAACCGCCGACAAGCTCAAGGGCGCCATCGACAAGCCCAAGGGCGCGGCCCCCAAGCAGAAGGGCAAAGGCGGCGAGGCGCCCGCCAAGAAGGAGAAGCACGAGAACGCCAAGGCCAAGAAGGAAACGGGCCTCGGCCTGGACGCCACCATCGAGGAGGACTTCGGAGCGTGGTACTCCCAAGTCGTCGTCGCGGGGGAACTCATCGAATACTACGACATCTCCGGCTGCTACATCCTCCGGCCGTGGGCGTACTCCATGTGGGAGCAGATCAAGGACTTCTTCGATAAGGAGATCAAGAAGGAAGGGGTGGAGAACTGCTACTTTCCCCTCTTCGTGTCCGCCGCCAGGCTCGAGGCTGAGAAGGACCACATCGAGGACTTCGCCCCCGAGGTTGCGTGGGTGACGCGATCCGGGCAGTCCGAACTCGACGTCCCGATCGCGGTCCGTCCAACCTCCGAGACGGTCATGTACCCAGTCTTCGCCAACTGGATCCGCTCGCACCGCGACCTACCGATGAAGCTCAACCAGTGGTGCAACGTCGTGCGATGGGAGTTCAAACACCCGACTCCGTTCATCCGATCGCGAGAATTTTTGTGGCAGGAGGGTCACACCGCGTTCACCTACAAGGCTGACGCGGACAAGGAGGTGCGACACATCCTCGACCTCTACCGCAGGGTGTACGAGGAGCTCCTCGCCGTACCCGTCATCCCGGGCGTCAAGTCCGAGAAGGAGAAGTTCGCGGGCGGGCTTTACACCACCACGGTGGAGGCCTTTGTGCCCCACACCGGCCGAGGCATCCAAGGCGCGACTTCGCACTGCCTCGGCCAGAACTTCGCCAAGATGTTCCAGATTGAGTACGAGAACAAGAACGGCGGAAGGAGCATGGTGTGGCAGAACTCCTGGGGATGCACTACCCGAACCATCGGCGTCGCCATCATGGTCCACGGCGATAACAAAGGTTTGGTCCTGCCCCCGCGTGTGGCTCCGCTGCAGGTGGTGGTTGTCACCATTCCCAACAGCAAGCTCTCCGCGGAGGACGCGAAGAAGCTCAACGGTGCGTACTTGTACCCTCTCTCTTTCCCATCTACTGTCCACCCTCGTGTACCTGCCCCCACCCATCGCGGTCGTTTGTTTCGCTCGGTTCGGCTTCCTAGTTCTCGCGCGCCGCCGTCGATGCGCCGCGGGTGAATACGCGTACAAGACGCGACAGCCGTACATCGCCGAGACTCCTTACCACTGACCCGCCGGCGGCCGAGAGGCACGTGGCGCCGTCAGAATGGATTCGTCCGACATCATATGCTTTATACTACCCCGTTCACTACCCTTCACTAACCCCGTCGAACCGCGCGTACCCGTCGCTGACCGTGTTTACCTCGTGTTTACCTCCGACAGACACGGCGAAGGGGATGTCCGATTCCATGATCGATGCGGGTCTCCGTTCCAAGCTCGACGACCGCGATAACTACACCCCGGGGTGGAAGTACAACCACTGGGAACTCAAGGGTGTCCCGCTGCGATGCGAGTTCGGCCCTAGGGACATGGAGGCTGGGCACTGCGTCGTGGTGAGGCGCGACACCGGCGCCAAGGAGACGGTGAAGCTGAGCGACCTCACCGCTCGAGCTAAGGAGATGTGCGAGGAGATGCAAGCGGACATGCTTCAGCGCGCGACGGAGAAGCGCAACGCGTCCGTGGTGACGTGCACGTCATGGGACGGCTTCGTGGAGGCGCTCGACGACTGTAAAATGATCCTCACGCCGTGGTGCGAGACCAAGGAGAGCGAGGAGCTCGTCAAGAAGAAGTCGCAGGAAGGGAGCGAGGGTGGAGCCGCGAAGACACTCTGCATCCCGTTCATCCAGCCGCCGCTGGAGCCCGGAACTAAGTGCTTCATCACGGGCGCGCCGGCCACCACCTGGGTCATCTGGGGACGCAGCTACTAAGCGGCTGTCGTCGTCGATAGCGCTACGCGTTGATCACACACACAGTATTACTTCGTTCTATATGATAAATTCGCTACGTATAAATGAGTTGTCGCAAGGCCATCGATCGAGGGCATCGATCGTCACGCCGTGCTGACGAGTAGCCTCTCGCTGCTGCTCCCCCGGGACAGCACACCCTTCGTGGACGACATCCTGCTCTCCGTCAGCCGCTTCAACCCCGAGGTCCCCCGTCCTTTCCCCGGTGTACTTCCGACTCCCGCGGTGCCCACGACCAAACCGCTTCTCTCCGCTTCCCTCGCCTGCGCCTTGATGACCGCCTTTACCCTCCACCCGAGCAGAACCGAAGACACCACCGTCAGTAAGATCACCCCCCACAGCCTCCTGTAGTCCGCGGCGCTGTGCCCCTCGACACTCGCGCCTTTCTTGCTGTAGCTCTGGATGGTGACTCCGACCCACGAGAGCATGGCGGTTGACGGCGCGAGGCCGACTGCGGTGCCCATGAGGTAGTCCCACGTCCCGACGTTGCACGCGCCGAAGCAGAACGAGCACATGGCGAAGGGAAAGAGTGGGGAGAGCCTGGAGAGCATGACGATCCCGGCGCCGCCCTTGGCGAGCGCGTGGTTCAGCGCGGTGAGCGTCTCCGAGGACCGCATCTTGCGTGATATCCAGTCTCGGGCCCACCATCGGCTCCACACGTAGCATATCCACGCGCCGGCGACGTGCCCGAGGAGGGTGACGAAGGTCCCTAGGACCACGCCGTACACCGCGCCGGCGCCGATGTTGATCGGCGTGGTGCTCAGCATCAGCGGCGTCGCCACCGCGGTCGCGATGACCAGCACCGCGCACCCGGTGCTCACCGCGATGTCGTCCCTGAGCCACGCGATGAGCCCGTACGTCGCTCCCGAGACGTCGAAGCGAAAGAGCGCCCTCAGGGCGAGTAGGACTCCCACGGTGAGCGCCACGAGGAGCGCGATCCGTCGGGCCAGTCGTTGGAGCCCCGACTTGGCGCGGGAGATGACGCCCCCCGCATGCTTGGACCGCGTCGGCAGCTCCGCACCTCCGCCGGACATGGTCAGTGATCGCAAACCTTCCCGCCCACGGCGCCTTGGACTGCTCGACTGCTCGAGGATTGTGGATTGCCAAAAGTGAACGTAAAGTGTTTCCGGCGACGCGCTTCGAAGGCACACAGCGCGCCGACCTCCACGGTTCGGCGACTGCACCGCCGATCGGTACTCGCACAAGTCGATGTCGGCCACTGCCGTGATGTCCGCGGTCGCGCCGCGCGTCGCGTTCGCCCGCCCCCGCGCGCACCGCGCCCGCGGGTCCAAGGCTGCCAGGACAATGACCGTCCAAGCGTCGGGGGATTCCTCGGGCAAGGCGACTTGGAGCACCGACAGGGCGCTCCGCGGCGACCGCAAGGTGGACCTGAACCGCGGCGAGCAGATGACGTACGTATTCATCGCATCCCACGCGCGCGATGGACGATCGATCCAGCCGCGCGTTTCCAACCCGACACGCGCGTCCACCCGGCGGCCACCGTCCCCAATCATCCTCCCCCAAACCCAAAACCCCGAAAAAACCAACTGTCGTGGAATCATCTTCGCGCTGACGAGACCACCCACCCCCCCCGCGTCCTCTTCACAGTATCACCGTCCCGGCCACGAGCGCGAACATGGGTCCGGGCTTCGACTCCTTCGGCTTCGCCGTCGACCTCGAGAACGAGCTCATCTTGGAGCGCGGCGCCTTCAAGGTTGACATCATCGGCGAAGGCGAAACCTCGCTGCCACGCGACGAGTCCAACGCAATCATCAAAGCTGTGAAAGACGGGTACGCCGCCATCTACCCCGACGAGACACTCCCGATGGACGACATCAAGTTCACCTCCGTCAACCGCATCCCACCCGCGCGCGGCCTCGGCTCGTCCTCCGCCGCGCTCGTCGCCGGCCTCGCCGCGGGGCTCGCGCTCGCGGGGCAGGACCTCGCAAAGCCCCAGACCAAGCAGCTCCTCCTGCAGCTCGCCGCCGACGCCGAGGGCCACCCCGATAACGTCGCGCCCGCCATCTACGGCGGCTTCCAGGTGTCCATCAACACCGGCAAGCAGTGGGTGACGCAAGCCATCGGGCTCCCCACCGGCATGCAGGCTGTCCTCTTCATACCAGAGTTTGAGTCACTCACCAGCGAGACGAGAGCCGCGCTGCCCAAGGAAATTCCGGTGGCGGACGCCGTGTTCAACATCTCCAGAGCGGCGATGCTGATCAACTCGTTCGCCACGGATAACTTCGAAGCCCTACGGTACGCGTGCCAGGACGTCATCCACCAGCCCTACCGCGGCGCCGCCTTCCCGATGCAGGCTATGATCGACGCGGCGCTGGGCATGGGCGCGCACGGCGCTTTCCTTTCGGGCGCTGGTCCCACCGTGTTGGCTCTGACTGGCGGGCACGGGTCGGACGTGGACGCTGATACCATGGCGACTTTCCTGGCCGTGGAGGTTGCGGACGCGATGCTCGCGGCGGCGAAGGAGGGCGGGTGCGACGGGCGGGCGGTCATCTCGGCGCCGTCACCGGAGGGCGTGCGATGTTCCAAGCGGGAGACCATGATGAAGCGGCTGGGTAAGACGAGCGGGTCGGTTTTTTGATTGACGCCGCCGGCGACGAATGCTCCGACGATGCGGGGGCGACGTCCGGTGGCGGCGAGTGGGGCGAGGAGGAGGAGGCCGCGCTCATACGGGAGGGGGGTGTGCACGCGCGCGAGGAGGTGGTGACGCGCGTTGTTTGACTTTATGGTTTGTCAATGCGGACATCAGTCTGTCTGTTACGTACTAATGCTAAAGTTCCTAAGTGCTCAAGTTTTACTCGGTGGCCCAGCCTCCCCGCGACTTCTTCTTCGCCGCGATGCGCGGTGACTTCTTCACCCCTTTATTCGACTTAACACCCGCGGCAATCCTCACCTGCCTGTTGTAATTCAGTCTAGCCTCGCTTCCCTTCTTGTGGCCCGACGGGTGGCCGATGGGCGAAGACTTTCCCTTCTTGGGCGGAGACTTTCCCTTGCCGCGGTTGTCAATCTTGAACAGTCGCTTGTTATTGGGCGCCCCACCCGTCCCCCCGCCCGTACCCTCCTCCCTCGGTCGCTTGAGAGAGAAGCTTCGCTTGTTCTGAAGCCACGACGGGCCGCCCCCCTTGCCGCCGCCGCCGCCGCCGCTCGGCTGCGGCGGCGGAGCCTGCGGGCCCCGGTTCAGGGGCGCGGGCGACGCCATCTCTCGCAGGAACGTGAGCTCACCCTCCGCGGACATGGCCTCCGCCGCGGCGCGGAACAGGGCGCGGACCTCCTTGAAGCGGTAGGCTGCGCCGGTGATGTTACGGCCGGTTTCCTGCGTGAGCGAACGCGAGCGTGAGCGGACGGAGAATAAAAAGAAAAAGAAAAGACGACGGGTGTCGGGTTTTGGGTTTGTCGGCTGGACGACGCCGTGCGCTCAACGATGGGACAGAGTCCAGTCTCTTCATGCTGCAGGACGCTAACCACACGCTCAGTACGAGAAATGCAATAATAATCATCGCGCCCGGCGTACCGTCGTCCAAAACCCGACAAACCCGCGGAGAAGAAGAAACGAAACGCAAAAAAAAGAAAAGAAACGGTGCGACGCTCACCTGCGGATCCTCGGCGAGGATCATCGGCCTCCTTCCAAACGCCCCGGGACCAACCGTCAGTTCCTTCGCCCGGAGCACCCCGCTCGCCCTGCCCGCCGCGACCGCCATCCTCGTGTAATCGAAATCGTAACCGAACCGCCTCAAGAAACCCAACAGAAGCGCGCCCAGGTTCGGATTCGAACTCCGCCCGGGCTCGCCGCTCTGTCGCAGGTGCGACACAACCAACGACACCAGCAGGTACCCGCCGCATCCGCCCGTGGACGCATCGTCCAGGTGGTGCACCTTGAGCAGCTTCTTGAGCACCAAGATGATCGGTTGCATGGCGGCAAAGTCGCGAACCTGGTCCTTGATCCACTGCACCGCGCTCAAGCCGTTGCTGGCGCCGACGGTGAGATCCACCGCGTACCGGCCCGCGTTCATCTTGATGATGGGCACCTTGGCCGTGGATATGACGTTCGCCTTCCACACGATCTTTTCGCGCCTCAGCGCCTTCTCAATCTTGCGGAGCATGCGCACGAGCTCCTCGCGGTCGTTTCTGCTGAACCCGCCGCCCCCCGCGCACGGCTCCGGGCCCACCCCCATCACCACGAGGTCGATGTCAGCGCACTTCAGCGCGAGGCCGGTGGCGCCAGATCCGAAAACTTCCAACCGGGATGCCGGGTACAACGTTCCGATGGCCTCGCGAACCTTCTTCTGTATCACCGCCCTGTTCTGCAGGTCCGACGCGTCCGGCCCGGCGTTGGACGCGAACGTAAAGACCTGCGAGTGCAAGGCGCCGTACAGTTCGCAGTCTTCGTGGGAGTCGCCGGATAACGAGTCTTTTTCGTAGTCGGCTCTTTCCAGAAATTCTGCGTCCTGCTCGTCGGGGAGGCCGAGCAATCCGTTGAGAGAGGCGCGCCGTGCCGCGTCGGGGTCTCCGTAGTTCATGTCGTCGTCGAGGCCGTCGTTTTCGTCGAAGCCGTCGTTGACTGTTTGCCCATAGGCGTCGTCGTCGTCCGAGTCGAGGTGAATTACGTCTTCCTCCTCTGCTCGTTCATCTTCGGACTCTTTCACCAAGTTGACCCACCCGTCGCCGCCCTGGTTCCAACCCCCGTCGCCCAACGCCTCCTTCTCGACAACCTCGTGGCGGTTGAGCTCCTCGTCCTCGCTGTCCACCTCCTTCTGTTTGCCCTGGCACACCAGACACCGCCGCTTGCTGGACGGACTTTTCCTCGCCTGGGTAGTTGCGAAATCCACCTTTGGCCGTTTCCTCATGCAGCCGCCGCACATAATCTTCCTGTAATTTCCGACGCCGCAGCACTCGTCGCACTGCTTCTTCATTCTAGTGCTGTATTCCGTCCATTTCCTCGACAGGTTGCACATCTTGCACGTTATGTCCTTGCCCGTGCAGTCGATGCAGATGCGAAACTCAGGCTTTTCGTACCCGAGCTTCCAGGACTTTTCGGAAAAGTCCGCCTTTCCCTTCATCTCGTCGCACACAAAGCAGGCGCAGTCCTTCTCGATCGCGATTACATGATCGCGATTCGTGCACAATTTGCATCGTCGCTTTTCGTCTCGTCGGTCACCCCAACGATCGCTCGTGAACGCCGACCGTCCTTTCGCCTTCATGCACCCACCGCACATCTTGAACTCGACCTCAGGCTCGACGGGTTCGATGATGAGATCCTCCTCCTCCTTCTTGCCCTGGCACACCAGACACCGCCGGATTTGGGCACTCTTCTTCAACTGGGAGTTTGCGAAATGCAGCTTTGGCCGAGTCTTCTCGCAGCCGCAGCACAAAGCCTTCGCGTACTTTCCGATGCCGCAGCACTCGTCGCACTTCCGCGATTTCTGCCTTGTGCCGCCATAATCAGTCCACTTCCTCGGCAGGTTACATAGCACACACGTTATGTCCTTGCCCATGCAGTCATTGCAGATGCGAGACGCTTCCAGCTCCTTCCAGGTCTTTTTAGAGAACTCCGCCTTTCCCTTCATCAACCCGCACAAGGCGCAGGCGCAGTGCGTCATCATCGAGATTTCTCGCGTGGGCGCAGGCGTGGGCTCAGGCTGGGGCACCGGCGTGGGCTCCGGCTCAGCGGCTTTCTCGACGGGCTCGATGGTGAGGTCCAGCGTCGATCCGTCAGTCACGCCAACCTCTGAGAGCATAGCCTCATCCCCACGCGGCCCGCACTCTTTGCATCGTCGCGTGACGTTGGTCTTTTGTCTCCACTGTCTCCCCGTGAACGCCGGCTGTGTTTTCTCCCGCAGGCACGCAGAGCACTTGCGCACTTGCTCGACCTCAGGCGTGGGTTCCGGCTCGGCGGTTTTCTCGACGGGCTCGATGGTGAGGTCCAGCGTCGATCCGTCAGTCACGCCAGCCTCGGACAGCGGTCGCGCCGTCCCGGCCGGAGCTCCGTCGGCGATCCGCATCCCGGAATTGGACTCCACCTCGGCGCCGTTGAACCTAAGGCGCACGCGCTCGGCGGTCATCCTGGCTCCAAACTTGGTCCGGACGAGCTCGCGTATGTGATCGTACGTGCACGTGGGCTGCGATTGGATCGGGAGTGGGTATGGACCGTCAGGGTGAGGCTCGGGTGGGAGGCGCGGGGGACGAATAATCTTTCTCGGGCGAACGAACGAAAGGGATCTGGCCTCGGGGTCGCGGCACCCTCGGCACCATCGGCACCTTCGTCGCGGGGGATCCGGGGCTGGGTGTGTACTTACCAGCACCTCCACCTGCATGAGCTCCTCGTCGTTGAACCGCACGTTCAGCTTCCACGTCACCGTCCCTTCGTCCTCCGCCAGCCTGAACCGGTTCAGGTTTAGCATGTCAACCTGCCCATCCTTGGTCAGGCCCCTGAGCGCCGCCCGGACGCGCTGGTACCAGTCGTCGCGGTCCAGCTCCGGGTCCCCGACGTGCAGCTTGAGCACCATCGCGCCGACCTGCTGCGCCGTGGCCCCGCGGAAGGATCCGTCGTCGACCGCGCGGTCGTCGGCGTCGTCGCGGGGATCCCCGCCGCCGCCGCCGCCTACGCCGACGCCGGTGCCCAAATCGATCGGGACCGCCACTCCCCGCGCCTCTTCCTCGAGGCTGTGGAGCGCCGCCGACACCATCCGGCGGTAGTGCACCATCGCGGCCGGGGTGGGGGACGACGCGGGGGCGACGCGGGGGCGCGACCGACCCTGCCGACGCCTCGCCCGCCCCTTCCGGCGCCGCGGAAGTGTGCCGCTCCGAGAAAACCGAGGTGAGGGTATTTCAGCGTTGGGCGAGGCTGTGTGGTCTTTTTATTGAGAAAAATGCGACGCCTTCACACGGTACAAGCATTAAGACCAAACACCCCTCTCCGCTCCACTTGGCGCTCTGGGTGCCTGCAGCGAGTGGAACAGTACGCGGTGGACAACAAGTGCGAAATGTGGGAGTACCACGCCGAGGAATACGCAGAACACCTCCGCTTAATCGCAAGTGGCGACATCGATACGAAGGCACGTGAGACGTTTTATCAATGCGAATCTTTCCTTGAAGCAAAAGAATATTGAAACCAGCCCCACCGCTCGTCTCCGGTGAGGCCCACACACAAATTTGTAATCAACCAGAACATCAGTCCCGGTGCAGACCCTGCTGCGCCGCGTACTTCGCACTCTTCGTCGCCTTCCAGTAGTGCTCCACGTACGTATCTGCCGGGTCCGTCCACCCCCAGTCCTGCCTCATCACCGTGGTGACCAGCGTGTCCCAGTTGGCCTTCTCGCCTTGGTACATCTGCATAGCGCGGTCGAGGGCGTACTCGATGTCGTAGTGCTGGCTGCCGTCAAACGAGAAACCGTTCGGGGTGAGGCCCTCCTCCGCGGCGCGTTCCCTGTCATCGTCGACGTCGAACACGGTATCACGTAACCCGCCCGTCCTGCGAACCACCGGAACGGTCCCGTATCGCATCGCGATCATCTGCGTCAACCCGCACGGTTCGAACATCGACGGCACGAGGAGGATATCCGACGCCGCGTATATGAGATGCGACAGTGGCTCGTCGTAGGCGAACACGAAGCCGGACTGCCCGGGGAACTTGGATCCGATGTCGTTCGCCATCTGGTTAAACTCGTTTTGCACGTTGCCGTCGGGCGCGCTGCCGAGTAGCACCACCTGTCCGCCGTTCTCCACGGTGCGGTACATGGCGTGTTTGATCATGTGGACACCTTTTTGGTTCGTGAGCCTCGCGACGACGCCGACGAGTGGCGCGGAGTGGTCCGCGGGTGGCATGGCCATCTTGAGTTTCTCCGCGAGCTGACGCTTGGCCACCGCCTTGCCGTTTTCCCAAGAGTCGGCGTTGAAGTTTTGTTCGAGGCACTCGTCCGTCATCGGGTCCCAGATCTCGATGTCGATGCCGTTGCGGACGCCCACGAGCTTCTCCTTGTGAGCCCGGATGGCACCCTCGCCGGCGATCTCGCTGGCGTACGTCGGCGACACCGTCGTGGCGAACGTGGCGCGCTCCATTGCCCTGCCGATGACATCCTGGCCGAATTGGAGGTTGTGGATGGTGAACACGGTGGCGCACCCAGGCGGGAGCTTGGACCGCCTGGCGTTGATGACCGGCGCCGACGACCAATCGTGCGCGTGGATGACGTCAACCTTGGCCTCCGTGTGCGACATCCACTCCAGCGCGCACTCGCAGAAGAAGTTGAACCGGATGTGGTCGTCGCCGCGGCCGTAGATGCACCCGACGTCGAAGTGTCCATTCTCGGGCTGTAAAAACGTCACGGGCACGTCCTCGACGTCCCCTTTCCACACGTTGATGTCGATGCCGTTGCACTTGAACTCGTCCGCGAGGTGTAAGCCCTCGATATGCTCGTGGTCCATGCAGTCGTACTTGGGCAAGATGACCTCGACGTTGTGGCCCTTCTCGATGATCGCCCGGGAAAGCGCGGTGACCACGTCGCCCATGCCGCCAACCTTGGCGATGGGCGCCATCTCCACCGCGACGTTGACGACGTTCATGATGGGATCGCCGCCACCCTTGGCGCCCGTGATGTTCACGTGGTAGTCCAGCCCGTACTTGCTGTCGTAGTTACCCTGGCCCTGGCCCTGGTTTTGGGTATCCTTGAAGTAAAAGTCCATCACGTGAGCGTTTTTGGGCGCGAAAATCTTAGCCGTGTACGCCGGCTTCGCGTTGGCACCGCCCGGTAGGGTCGCCGGGTCCGCGGGGAACATCTGCGTCGGCCCAAAGGTGTCCTTGTGCGTCCACCTGTTCCAGGACCCTTGGATGAACACGTCGTTGGTGCGAAGCGGGCACTTCGGGTCGGTGCGGTCCAGCCGGTAAAAAACGTCCACAGGTTGGCCCGCGACGGGCACCGCGGGAACGGTGACGACCTTCGCGGTTGCCGGGTCCTCGGGGGGCCTCGGCGCGAAGGACGAACGAGCGAGGAACTTACGCTCCGCGCGTTGCCCCGCCCTGTGCGCGGCGGTGGCATCCAGCGGACCTTGCTCCTGTTCCAAGAGTTCCTCGCGTTTACCCACGTTGTCCTCTTCGGGGGGTAAAGTTCCGTCGTCTGACCCGACCGCCGCGTGGTAATCGCGTCCTCCCGCGTTGTCGTACTGCCCCTCGCCGTTGGAGAAGACAAAGTCGAGCACGCGGGCGTCCGGGTGGATGTACACGGGATCCGCGATCCACCAGTCGCCGCCGCCGCTGTCGAGCCAGTACTCGACCCGCGCCGGGTGATCGTGCGCGAGGGGCTGCATGCCCACTTGCCGCGGTTCCCCCTGCCACCCGTTGTATCCCATGTGCATGATGCACTGTCCGCCGTCGCCGAAGCCGCTCTTCTTGTTGCGACGGTTGTAGATGATGCCGTTGTCGCCCGGCTTGGGGTTAGTGCCCAGCCAGTGGTACACCTCGTCGACGTGCGACGCCACGACGTCCGTCTGCGTGTTCACCCACTGCTCCGCTTCAAGCCTGCGCCGGCGCTTGCGCATCTCGAGCTCTTTATGGTACGCGGAGGCGTATACTTCTTGCAGCGCGGTCATGCCCGTGTCCGGGTTGATGGTATCCGCGGGGTTGGACAGGTTCTGGAGCTGCTCGGCGCTGTTGCTACCGAGCTGTTCGTGCGCGGCGGCGACTGCTTCGCTCACCGGGGTTTGCATGTTCAAAACCTCGGAGAGGAGCGTCTCGAGCTCCAGCTCCTCCGCAGTTTTGACCTGCGCGGCGGTGACGGGCGTGGGCGCGGGTCCGGGCGCGGGGGGTTGGCCCGGGACGGGGGGTGCCGCGTATTGCGTCTGTTGCGTCTGCCCCGGCGGCTGGCCGGGAACGGCGGCGGGCGCGATGCCGAGCTTGTTCTGGAGGAGCGCGATTTGGTCATTCTTCTTGTCGAGCAGGAGCTGCAGCTTGGCAAACTCGGCGCGGACGCGTTCGTCGCCGCTCGCGGCTCTGAACTCTTCTTTTTGCGAGAGCGTGAGTTCGGTGTTGACGGTGTCGAGCTCCGCGGTGAGGGATTCGACGCGGTGCCTGGCGTTGGCGAGGTCCGTCTCCGCCTGCTCCCGTTGTTCCCGTTCCGCCTCGAGCGTCTTTTCGAGATCCGCGGTTGCCTTCGCGACGCGCTTCTCGAACTCGATCATCTTCTCCATCTCGTTGCCAGCCTCGAGGTCGGATCGCCTGCGCTTCTCCTCGGCGGACTCCTGCCTCGCCTCCTCCGCAGCGGCTTGCGCTGCGACGATCTTAGCCTCGAACTCTTTTCGTGAAGCGTCCTGTTCCTCCTTGAGCCTGGCGAGCGCAGCCTCAGCCTCTTCCTTCGCCTCCTCCGCCGCCTCGATCGTCTCGTACGCGATGGACTCGGCTTCCTCCTTCTCTTGCCTAGCCTCGGCGATGGACGCCTCCGCGGCTTTGGTGGCGGCGTTCTTGGCTTCGTTGACGGCGTTTTCGCGTTCCTCCTCGAGAAGTCGCGCCCTCTCCTTCTCCGTTTCGGTCGCAGCCTTGGCCTCGGCGAGCGCGAGCTCAGCCTCGGCGAGGGCAACCTCCGCTTCAGCCAGCGCGGTCTCCGCCTCAGCCTTGGCGGCGGCGATCTCCTGCTCGCGAATCTCAGCCGCCGCCGCCTCCGCCTCCATCCTCGCCGTCTGCGCCGAAACGTCGGAGTCCTCCCGCGCTTTGGCGATGGCCGCGGCGGCTTCATCCTCGGCGATCTTGACCTCGTTTTTGGCCGCCTGGATCCGCGAATCGGCGTCGTGGTTAGCCTCCGCGATTTTCGCCTCCATCTCCGCGCGCAGGCGCTCCAGCTCGATGCCCTGCGCCTTCTTCGCGGCGATGATATCGTCGCGGGATTTGCTCTCCGCTTTACTCACGTCCTTCTCCGCGGCGGCGACGGCTTCCGCGATAGCCGCGTCGGCGCGAGCCTGCGCCTCCTCCTTGTCCTTCTTGCCCTGCTCCTCAGCCTTCTCCGCGCGTTCCAGCGCGGCTTCCACCTTGGCGGCGGCCAGGTCCTCCGCCTCGATTTTGACCTCGACGATTTGCTTCTTGAAGTTGGCGTTGAGCGATTCGATCTCCTTTGCCGCCGCCGCCTGGATGCGCTCAATTTCCTTCTCGGAAACTGACGCCTTCTTCTTGGCGTCCACGATGTCCGCCTCGGCAGTCTTCACAGCCTGCGCGACGGCATCCTTGGCAGCCTGGATCGCCTCGGAGGTACGCGCCGCCTCGAGGGCTTCCTCCTGCGCGGCGGCGACCTCCTCCCTCGCCTTGGTCATGGCGTCGTCAACCTCGCGCTTCGCCTTGGCCCGCGCGGCGGATACCTCCTCCTCCATCTTGCGCTCAACCTCGGCGATCGCCTTGGCCATCTCGGCATCCTTCACGGCGATCTTAGCCGCGGCTTCTTCTCGCGCGGCGGCGACTTCAATCTTTGAAAGTTCCTCCGCGGCGTCGAGCGCTGCTTCCGTCTTAGCGAGTTCCTCGGCGAGGATATCCTCCACGGATTCCCTGGCGCCTTCGGCACCTTGCCGCGCGGCGCTCACCTCCTTCTGGAGCCGTGTCTCCGCCTCGAGTATGCGCTTCGACGCGTCGAGTTCCGCGCGTTTAGCGCGTTCCTCTGCTTCGTTGATCGCGATTTCCGCGGCTCGCTCCGCGTTTTCAACCTCCTGGCGGGTGATCTCCTCTTGGACCATCTTCGCGGCGCCGACGTCGTTGTCGGCTTGCTTGCGAACCTCCTCGAGCTGCGCGAGCGCGGCGTCGCGCGCGGCGGTCGCGTCGGCGATGCCCACGCGTGCGGCTTCCTCCGCGGTGGCCACCTTCGCGGATGTATCCGCGGTGATTCGCGCGAGTTCGAGTCGAGCCGTCTCGGACGCCACCTCCGCTTCCGCCCTCGCGGACTCCGCCGATTGAACGCGGGAGTCGCTCTCCGTCTTGACCTGCTCCAATGTGGTCTGTAAGGTCTGCGCGCGCGTCGTGGCGTCCACCAGCGCGCGCTTGTTGGCCTCGCGCTCGCGTTCCAGCTCGCGCTCCGCGGCGGCGACTCGTTTCGCCGCCTCTTGTCGAATGCGCGTCACCGCCTCGTCCATGTCGCTGACGGCGCGAGCGGCGTAGGCCTGCGCCTCAGCCTCAGCCTGCGCGAGCTCGGCGGCAGCGCGGTTAGCCTCAGCGGTGGCCGCCGCCGCGGCGGCGTCGATGTCTCCCGCGTTGTCACGTATCATGCCCTGCGCCAGTCGCTGCGCTTCGACCTTGTCCTCGAGATCCGTCGCGGCGTTGGCGAGGGCGTCGGGGGGCGGGGGCGCGGGTTGCGGGGGCGCGGGGGCGGCGACGTCGCCGCCGCCGAGGGATGCCTCCTGGTCGGCGAGGCGCTTGGCGAGCTCGCGCGCGGCTTTGACGCGCTCGGCGACGGATTTCATCACCTCGGATCCTCCCGGGTCCGCCGCGTTGGTTCGCAAAGAGGCGGATCCCCGGCGTCCGCGCGGGGCGGGCGCGTTGGACGCGAGTTCGAAGGCGCGCGCGGGGCGGGCGCCGCGGCGCATGCCGGGCACCGCCGCGGTGTTGCTTCCTTCGATGCATCCCTCGCGTCCATCGTAGTGGACGCAGTCGATCGCGACGCCGAGACGCGCGGACGCGTTCGTCGCGACTCGCCCGGCGGTGCCACCGCCTCGACGCGTCGGCGTTCGCGCGACGGGCGAGGGTGATCGCCCTCGGTTAGCGGTGACGGCGCCGCGGCCCCTACCGGCGGCCGCGGCGATGGACGCATCCACCGAGGGCACTATCGAGGGTACCATCGCGCCCGCGTCCACTCACGGGACGGGCCAACGGACGTCGACGAGACGGTGATCTACCCGACGGTCGGGGAGAAGTTAGGATGCTTTCGGGAGATTTGACGTTCAGAGTTTCTCCACGGACGACCTGGTCACGCTCTTCGGTGCGACCGGATACCGTTCGAATGCTCGAGACACCTCACGAGCGGTCGAACGATGTTCACGCGCCCCTCCGATGGGTGCCGTGGGACCGAGCGGCCGGTCAGTGGGCGTACCCGAGAGTGCTCGCTCGCCGTTTGAAAAATTGCCTGTTATTAGGGTATGCCCACGAACCGGTGGATAAACAATTTCGCGTTGTATGTGGCGCGGGCTGGGTAATTAGAGTCGGAGGGGCAATCAAATCCGAAATAAGCGGTTTAGGCGGAATCCGAGTCAGATCCGTGGCCGAAAGGCCTCCACGCTGGCAAAAAATAAAAAGATTTGAGTGACAAACAGAGGTGACCGTGTGGGAAAATCCAACGGGTTTTACACCCAAAATTAAACCGTTCGATGTTTTTTTTCGTCGCTTCGAAGTTCTCAACAAACAGGACTCGGCAACAACTTCAAACGCGCTCGTGAGAAATGACACGGGTCAGAAGTCGGGAGGGCGCGGGCGCGTGTTTGGAGAAGTACGCGAAGACTTCAACATGCCGCTCATCTACGCCTTCGTGGCCCGCGGCACCACCGTGCTGGCCGAGCACACCGGCCACAGCGGCAACTTCGCCACAGTCGCCGCCGAGGTGCGTCGTGTTAACTCGGCGCTGTTACCTCCGTTTTGTGACGTTTGCGCGCGCGTGGGCTTTTTTTGCTTCCCCCGGGCGGTGAACGCGCGCACGTGGGGGCACGAGACCGGGCCGATCGCGGCTCATTCACCCCCCGTCGCCTTTACCCGCGACGTATAACACGAGATCACGAGATCGCGACGAGCATCGTTCGAAACGTCCCGCTGACCCCTGAACCCGCCCCCCCCAATCCGCACAGACGCTCCCCAAGATCCTCGAGAAGCTCAACTCGCAGAAGAAGTTCACGCTCATGGCGGACGGGCACACGTTCAACTACCTCGCGGATGAAGGGTACGTCTACCTGGTGGTCGCCGACGAGGCGTACGGGCGGCAGATCCCGTTCGCGTGCCTCGAGCGCATCAAGGATGAGTTCAAGTCCCAGTACGGCGGCAGGGCCACCGACGCCATCGCGCACTCGCTGGACCGATCGTTCGGCCCAAAGATCAAGGCGCAGATGGAATATTGCGCCGCCAACCCGCAGGAGCTGACCAAGGTTTCGAGGGTCCAGGCGCAGGTGAGCGAGGTGAAGAACATCATGATGGACAACATCGAGAAGGTGCTGGACCGCGGGGAGAAGATCGAGCTCCTGGTGGACAAGACGGAGAACCTGCGATTCCAGGCGGATAACTTTCACAGGACGGGGCGGCAGCTTCGGCAGCGGATGTGGTGGAACAAGCTCAAGATGCAGCTCATGTTCGCGAGCGCGTTCGTGATGTTCATCATCGTGCTGTTCCTGATCTTCTGCTACTCGGGCGGAAACGACTGCACCAAGAAGAAGGAGTAAACGGCCGGCGGGCGAGCCGGGGTGTACGAATAAAAAAGAATTTCATTTGAAGACTTTGTGAATAGAGACGTTCTTTCACCACGAACTAGCGACCAATCACACAAACTAACTCGCGGCCAATCACACTAACTCGCAGCCTCGGGCGCCTCGACGAGCCCGTCCCCACGTCCACCCTTATCGGCTGAAAACCCTAACGAGGCTTCACCCGCCTTCAAGTCCCGCGGCGGCCTGCTGACGACTTCGTCGGGCGCTCGGTGCGCGTGAGCCCGCTGCAGCAGCCGCTCGTGCCAAACCTCGAACCTGAACCCGATCTCACCCGCGTCGCTCGTCTGACACAGCAGCGCGATGGGCTGCCCGTCCATGATTGGCACCAAGTCGAACTTACCGACGCCGAGGTCCACGGAGTACTTCGACATGTCGATCTGCGACTGCCAAAACGAAAAAGTCCACACGTTTTCTGTGTCGTAAGTAGGTACTCGACCGTCGTTCGCGGCGCCCGGGTTCAAATCCCCGCACCCGGCTTTCCGCCTCGCGCTCTTGGCGTCGCGGATGATCTTGGAGAGCTTCCGGCGGCGCTCGTTCGCGCTCATCTCTTTCCCGTTCCCGTCCAGGCATGCCATCCGAGCGTTCTCCTCGATGGGCGTCAGAGTTAGATCCGGCTCTGCGCCCGGCGCCGCGCAGCTGATCGTCTGCGCGGCGAGCGCGATGGGCGCGAGCATGTACGGCCGTGCCGACGTCGGATCACTCAGGTCCATCGAGTACTGCGCCCCCAGGCTTCGAACCACGCGCGTGCACAGGTTCAGCAGCCACCTGGTGGGTAAATGCCTAAGGGGCCGAGCGAGGGACATGCCGAAGTGCAAGTCGTCCATAAACACCGGACGCTTAAACCGACCTTGCACCGAAAACTGTATGGCCCTCGCCTTGCCCTTGAACACGAGATCGGGGGTGTTGTCCAAACCCCGGAGGAAGATCACCGCCCGGCCCTTGAAGAGCTCCGTCTCAAACTCAAACGGCACCTGCGTTTGTAGCGTAACTCCGTCCTCCGGCCTGTTTTTCACGCTTCCCGGGATCCACTGCCGCGGATACTCCGGGCTTAACCGTACCCCCACGGGCGTCCTTTCCCCCGCGTCTTTG
>MDSX01054856.1_pt1 | contig 19868 bp, 16 predicted proteins | sample 811141 | NCBI WGS metagenome assembly MDSX01 (sample SAMN05326642, study PRJNA326480) | marine metagenome | isolation source: seawater | place: Atlantic Ocean: South East | collected 2010 | reverse complement strand
TGGTGATTGATTTGAATGCCTCCATTAAAAGTGGTGACATTTGATATGCCATAAGGTGGATTTTCTATATGGTTTTGTAGTTCTATTCCTCCATCTGGGATGATGCCCGTATAATGATCTCTTGATGTATTTTGCCAGGCTAAATAAGAAATGAATGAGCTCTTATTGTTATTGAAATTAATTTGATAATCAGCACTTACCATCCAGACATTATGGGTTCTCTCTTCTGACTGTTGAGTCAAAAAAGCAACTTTGTCAACCATCTCTCCCCCATATCTATATTCATTGAGTTGACTTATACTAAATTCAAGTTTCTGGTCATCTGTAGGCAGAATAAATGCGTTAACACCTAAAGAGGTGTTTTCTATTAAAGGAATCTCTGAAAAATTATCTTCATTATGATCATAAAGTCCTCTTTCACGTCTATTTAGAAAAAATGAAACCCCTGAATTTTTATTATCCTGTAGGATAGTTGCATTCGCCATAAGCTGATTATCAGAAGTTTGTCCATTAATATTCTGATAGTTATAATTAATCTCATAACTATTCTTTTTAGGTATTTTGGTAATAACATTTACTGTACCTCCTATAGCACTCGATCCATATAATGAAGATCCTCCTCCTCTTATCACCTCAATACGCTCTATCATATTCACAGGAAGTTGCTCCATACCATACAAGCCAGTCAAGGGACTAAAAATCGGTCTACCATTGACCAATATTTGTGAATACCCACCTGCTAGTCCATTCATTCTAAGTTGAGTATAGTTACAAGTTTGACAATCTGTTTCTACTCGAAGACCAGGTTGAAATTTAAGTCCTTCAGAAAGATTACATGCTTGTACATTGTCGAGGGCTTTACTATTGAGTACACTTACTATTACTGGAGAATTGGTCTGTCTTTTGAATGTTTTTGTGCCAGAGACAACTATAGCATCCAAGATGAGTGTCTTCTCGGTAAAACGGAAATCTAAATTGACTTCAGTATTATCTTCATCTATGGTGACATTCTGCATGACCGACTCATATCCTAGAAATGAAGCCGTGACTGCATATATCCCATACGGAACATTTTTAATTTTATAAAGGCCTTTGATATTTGTAATTGCACCTAGATGAGTACCGTCTATAGCGATCGCTGAAAGCTCTATTGGCCCTTCTTCATCATAAGAAGTACCAGAGATCACACCCTGACCGAAAAGTCCCTCAGCAGAAATAATGGATAGCGTGATCAATAACAATTCAACAAGAAATAACCTTGTCAGAAAAATGTAGTTCATGTCACAAAGTTAGATATATCTAACAATAGTTTTAGAATTATCTTTAAATTTGTGAAAAGAATACTGAAATGTCCTCAGTCATCAAGGAAAATTATCTCAAAGCTTTGTTTTTTCTAAGCGAAAAAGACTCTGAGATTACACTTACAGATTTAGGTAAGGCTATGCAGGTCAGCAAGCCTACAGTAAACGATATGGTGAAAAAACTAGGATCTAAAGGGTGGATAGAATATACCAAATACAAACCTCTAAAGATCACTTCTGAAGGAAAAAAGGCCGCTGCATTAGTGATCAGAAAGCACAGAATATCAGAGATGTTCTTAGCTCAAATCATGGGTTTTGGATGGGAAGAAGTGCACGAGATCGCTGAAGAGCTAGAACATATTAAATCAGACAAATTCTTTGATAGAATGAATGAACTTATGGGTTTTCCAACAGTGGATCCACATGGCTCTCCTATACCTGACAAAGATGGAAATATCAGCAAACCTAACCATGTACCACTGACTACCGTTTCAGAAAAATCTGAGGTGATTTTTAAAGCCATAAGAGACAGTTCTTCAGAATTATTGCTTTTTTTGAACAAGAAAAATCTGACTTTAGGGACAGAAATTATTGTCTCTGAAATAGAACCTTTTGACAACTCCATGACCATTACCTATACAGCTCAACCTAATCTTCACTTAAGCCATTCTGTGGCATTGCATTTAATGGTAGAAAAGAACTAAGTAAAGAGAACTAATTCACTAATCCACGCTCCAAATCTGCCTCAGCTGCCAAATAAGCAAATGACGCCTTATTCCCTTCTTCTATTAACTTGGTGAAATGCTTTTTAGCCGTTTCTAAATCTTTTTTTTCATACAAATACCAATTTCCTAATCCATAGAGAAAGACTTCATTGATACTTCCATTCTTATGGGTCATGGTCAGGTCACCCTCCTCTAACTCACCTTTGTAAAACAAGCAAATATTGTGATAATGCATATTCTCTATGACCTCCAACTCAGGTTCGATATTCGAAATTATTGCCTCAGCATCTAGTTCTTTACCTAATCTTCTCAGTGTCATATAATGCCAATGACCAGCTGATACTATGTTGTCATCATTCTGATGAGTAGTGATCCGTTTTTGAAAGACACGCTCTGCATTTGTGAGATCATTTTTCAGATAATAAGCTAATGCTAAATGATAGTAGATATTACCATGTAAAGAGCTTATAGGTTTATTCTGAGCATTGGGAATACCATCTTCCTCAATTTGATTCGGAGTTCCAATTATAAATTCAGCAGCTTTTTCGAAATCCGATATCGCATTGTCATACTGCCTTGTAGAAATATACCGATGACCTCTGTGTCGATATAATCTTGCATTATCAGGATGAATTTTAATACCTTCTGTATAGATCCCAATAGCATCTTGATACCTTCCTAAATATGCTGTTCTTCTTCCATACCAGATTATATTTTCTATGTTTTGAGGATCTGCATCGAAATCTGACTTAGCCTTTTCATATTTTTCAATAGCGCCTAGATTGGTAGGTTGTAAACTGAATAGGGTATCACCTAAAAGTGTTATTGCTTCTATTCTTTTGTCAATTAATGGTTTTGCTGATGCAGTATCCGATTTTTTTGGAGTTCCACAACTTAAGCAAAGAATGCCTAAAAAGATTAATATAGTTGGTTTCATATGCTGAAAATAAGCAGACCAATCAAGAATTAAAAACCTGTCATGACCAATCTAATATTCTATTCATAATTAGGAATATTTAATCCCAGTATTATATCTCTCTTTACCATCAATATTCCATTATTCTGAGAAGGTCTTACTATTCCTGACCCTGCTCTTTTTTTCAATTTTTTTCGCTCAGATTGAGTCAATAAAGGATCATCATCAAACATTATATCATCAATAAAATATTCATTTCTATTTGGCTCTTTCACAGTGAAATGGATATGTTCTGGTTCGCCTCCATTGGGATATGCAACTGGTCTGAAAGTGTAAAAGGTATATTCTCCAGTCTTACCTGTCTTTATCCATCCTCGCAACGAACCATGTCGTTTTCCCCAACCCGATTCGTTATTAAAATTTTCGTATAATCCTTTTCGATTTGTATGATAAATGTACACGATGACATCATTTGCTGGAGTCTTTCCATCTTTTTGATATACCGTACCTCTTATCTCGATTTTAGGTTCTAAAATCTCAAATTGGGGGAGTGTGTCAACTGAGTTAAGACTTTTATTTCCATACTCATATACAGCTTCACATCCCTCACATGGACCACCAACAATTTTATTCGATTTGAGATTCGGTTGGGATTGACATGAACAAGTTAATAGAATGAATAAAACGACCGCAATATAGTAAGCTTTTGTTTTCATGATTTTCACTTCATTTACCTCAGATCAACTCTTTTAAAAGGCGTATTATTTCATCAGCAGCTCTCTCTCCTGATCTCACTGCACCTTCCATATATCCATTCCATACAGATGAAGTTTCTGATCCTGCCCAATGAATGTGGTCAATAGGCTTTCGAAGGTGTTTCCCAAATGCTGTCCATACTCCAGGTGTAAAATGACCTCCATAGCATCCTCTAGTGAACTCTTCATTCATCCAATCTTTTTCGATATATTCTACATAGCCTTTTGCCTCTTCACCAAAAAAATTAACTAAAGAATCTATCGTTTTTGCTTCTCTTTCTTTTGCAGTCCATTCTGATGCTTGTCTTCCTTTATTTGCCTCCATAAACATTACTAGTACTCCTCTAGAATCATTATGGAGAGAATTGTCTAAAACCACCTTGACAGGGCCAGTGAAACTAGCCACTTGACCGTTGAGGTCTAGTTTCCTCCAAAAAGGAGATTCATAAACCACTTGAATTTTTATAACTGAACCTGCAGGAATTCTTTGTGTCAATTGATCTCTTACTCCTGGAAGAGGTGGATTATATGAAATACGTCCTGCTAGAGTAGGAGGAAGAGCTACTATCCCTTTTTTACCTTCCCAAACTTGGATTCCTGAATATATTTTTATACTATTTTCAGATTGCTCTATTCTATGAACTGGGCAGTTCAAAACTACATCCTTCCCAAGCCGTTCTGCTAGTTTTATACTAATCTGTTGAGTCCCCCCTTTTATCCTGTCCTCTTGTGCTCCTTCATCAGTATTCAGCAAACTTTCTATACCCCCTCCTGACTTGAGATAAAAGAGGAAATGAAGCATAGACATGTCTTTAGCCTCTGTAGAAAAAACTGCTTCAGATACCAATCTAAAATAATCCTTTGCAGCTTTGAATCTCACATGTTTCCTTACCCAAGATTCTAAGGACTCTCCATCTAGATATTCCGCATTGGGGTGATTCCAAGGTTTTTCGAGATCGAGCCCTTCCTGTAATTGCTCTACTTTTTTCATTGCTCTACCAAGTGATAAAAGAGCGAAGACATTCAATTTGGGTAAAGCATCTTTATCTGATCCCATCAGGGACTTCTTTCCATCATTATATACTAAGACTTTACCCTCATTGTAAGTGGGAAAAGTTTCTAATCCCAACTCTTCACATAGCTCATACATCCTCGTCTGCGTAGGGCCTATCCATTGCCCACCCATTTCTAATATATTACCATCTGCCAAATGATGAGCAAAGTTCCTACCTCCTACTCTATCTCTAGCTTCAATTACCATTACAGAGAGTCCTGCTTTCTTCAATCTATGTGCAGCATTAAGGCCTGCTAATCCAGCCCCTACTATGATTACATCTTTCATTCAAGAGATTACTTATCCTGTTAAACTACAATTATTTATATCGAAATTGGAATCGATATGAAAGGAATCAAAGTACCAATATCCTCTTGTACCCAATGTGGAAAAAGTAAAAGAATTACCTCATATAAGTACCATCTGGAAGTACACTTGGAAATTTATAGCTCACATCTGTAAGCAATGTATATATGGAACTATCCTCATTTTGTACTTTTTCATGGGTATTCAATTTCCATTCTTGACTTATCTCTTCTAGTCGATTTGATTGAGCTCCTAAAATAGAGCTCATAGCCCAATAAATGTATTCTGCAGCCATACAAGAATAATCACAAGTAGTATCGTCATAGGTATACCATGCCTCTGAAGGATAAGGACTTGGTACTGATATAAATCGACCTCCTCGTGCTAAGTCCATAGCATTCGAAAGGTTAGTTCCTTCTTTTTCTCCAAAAACATTAGGATAAGCCTGAGCATAACCTGCATGTGTAATTATATGCCATACTTCCTCTATGGCAGCATCAAATCTTCCTGTCATTCCATTGGCATGCCATTCAGGAATGGTCTCATCATTGCCCAAATCTTGACCTATTCTGTCTGAAAGAAGGTCTGAAGGGAAATCGCCTTCTGTCTTCCACATAAATAAGAATGCTTTGTTCTCTTTCATCTTGTTCAAAACAATCTGATTATCCACGATACCATCTTCATCATTGTCTAAATACTGAGCCATTAGATTAGCAGCGTGAAGTAGCTTATTGCTTTCCACTTGATCAGCTGCATATATATCGATCCCAAACACAACTACTTTACGATTGTAATTAGTAAACCCTGAGTCCATATGAGCGACAATAGAAAAGTTGGGATCATTTCCTGGGTCTATAGCTGTATTGTCAATTGAGGCTAATCCACCGTCCTTTGTACACCCAAATGCTATTAAAAGAAGGAATAAACTTATCACTGATTTTAATATTTTCATGATGATGTTTTAAGTCTGAAACTAATTTCATTCAACCTTAAAACATATAAGATGAAGAACACCCTACTTTCTTAAAAGAAATAGAAAGATATTATGCTTTTCTATTACTATTAGCCTCATATCCATCCAATTGTTCTAATATCGAAGATGCTTTTAATATTGGCTCCCATTCAGGTCCAGAAAAGAAAAATTGACTCACTTTGGAATCTTCAACATTTCGAATAGTTAGGTTCTGGTAAAGCCAATAGGTAAAGTAAGACATTGCCAAAAAGACAATTAGATTAATTCCCCCATACAAATATGGAGATTGAACTAATGCATTGTAGCTGACCCAACAGATAGACCAAAATGGTATTTGAATGATGGCTATACAAGTGGAATGAAAGCTTGCAATTTTCAACTCTGCTAATGCTTTTTGAACATCCATAACTTTTTCAGTACAACTGATTTTATTGATCAGATAGAGATGATACATATAGCTGATCAACATAGCAGACATTACAATGCTTATGACACCAAACCCAAATGTGACAAAAACAGCTTGTGCCTTTACTCCTACAAAAGTTATAAAGTAACAAAGCAATGTGAATGGTATTCCAGTTAAAATAGTAGCAGTTTTCGGCCATCTGAGTCTGAGTATGTTCTTGTTCATTTTCTCTTTAGTCATCTCATGAATAATTTCCTTATTCAAGGTCAATACTTGGTCAAGTTTGTCGTCGTATGACTTCCATATATTCATTAATTCTGTGTCCTTCATGATGAATGATTTTTTGTGTTAAATTTTTGTTTCAAGCTAATTTTTATTCGATTGATTCTGGTACTTACATTGGAAGACGTTATACCCATAATCTTCGATATTTCTTTTTGGCTTAGATCATCTAGGTAAAGTAAAATGATCGCTTTATCTATCTCTTTAAGCTCCTTTATAAACTTTTGTAAGTCAGAATATTTTTCTTCTTCCATAGGGCTTACTTCATTTACAGAAGTTGTCAAAATTGGAGTGAGTTCTGTAGTTTTTTCTTTTCTGACTTTATTTTTCCTGTAGTTGGAAATTGAGGTATTCAGCGCAATTCTATAAATCCAAGTAGATAACTTGTATTGATTATCATATTTAGGATATGATTTCCATAACTGAAGAATGATCTCTTGCACCAGGTCCTGTTGATCTGATATATTCTTACAATAAGAATTAGTGATCTTATAGATTATTCCCTTGTGATTTTCTAAGATGCTAATGAATTTGTCCTCGTTGTCGCCCAAAATTAATAGGTGTGTTTACAGCATTATTCGCAGTCAAGCTCAAAATGTCACACTTTGATAAAGAATTTCTTATAAATAAAAGATTTCGATTTATAAACTGCTCGATGTAGGCTTTGATAGATTCTCTTAAATCTAACTCATTAATTCAATTCCTTCTACAGGCTGAAAGCCACATAACTATCACCACTCTTGGTTCTTAATTTTCCACCTCCACATGCTATAACTACATATTGCTTACCATTTACAGAATAAGTCGATGGAGTGGCATAACCAGCTGCTGGAAGATCAGAAGACCATAATTCCTTTCCGGTCCTACTATCAAATGCTCTTATTCTCTCATCTGATGTTGCTGCAATAAAAACAATATTTCCAGATGTAACTATGGGGCCTCCATAGTTTTCAGTACCTGTATTAGTCATTCCATTTTCAGCAAGTTCTTTATGCTCACCCAAAGGAATCTGCCAACTTATTTCCCTCTTATTCATATCTATTGCAGTCAGTTGTCCCCATGGTGGTTTGATCATAGGAAATCCATCAGGTGCGTATAGTTTTTCATAACCTCTCATTCGATATGGATAAGGCCAATCTATAACTACAGTTTTTTCATCAATTTCCATTCCATTGATATAATTATAAATGGCTTCAGCATTTTGATCATCTATAAATGCAAAGGATGGCATTACACCTTTCCCTCCTTTTATAATGGTTGTAGACTGTTCTACAGAGAGTCGATCTTTCAGATTTACCAATGTGGGTACATTACCAAACATCTCTCCTCCCTCAAAATGGGCACCATGACATGATCCACAATGAATATTGTAAAGACCTTCACCTTTTGTCTGCGGTCGTACTTCCAGCATTGTTGTACGCCATGGCATTTCACTGCTATTGATATACATGATGTCATTGACTGGATCATGAGCAGCACCGCCCCATTCTCCTCCTCCGTCGAACCCAGGGAAGATGATTGTACCTTCTTCACTAGGAGGCTGGAAAGCATGAAAAGGTTTGGATTGTTCCCATATTGACTTGGCATAATTATAGGCTTCTTCGTTTCTATCAGCAAGATCATCTTCAGTCAAAGTTGTTCTCGCATAATTGGGAAAACCACTTGGCACAGGTTGGGTCAGCGATGTTTTCTCTCCTCTCAAGTCTGACTGCGGAACTTCTATTTCATCTATCGGATAAAGAGGTTCACCTGTTTCTCTATCTAAAACAAAGAGAAATCCATTTTTAGTTATCTGGGCTATTACATCTACTTCATTACCCTCTTTCATAATGGTCATAAGGTTGGGTGGTGCTGGAAGGTCTTTATCCCAAACATCATGATGTATAGTCTGATAATGCCACTTATAAGCTCCTGTCTTTGCATCCAAGGCCAGAATACAATTGGCAAAGAGATTTGATCCATGTCTGTCTCCTCCATAGAAATCAAAGGAAGCTGAGCCTGTAGGACAGAATACTATTCCTCTTTCCTTATCCAGACTAAATCCTGCCCACACATTTGCACCTCCAGACTTTTGGTATGCCTCTTTTGGCCAACTATCATAACCCATTTCTCCTGGGTGCGGTATAGTCTTAAACATCCATTTTTGCTCTCCTGTATGGACATCAAAAGCTCTGATGTGACCAGGTGCAGCTCCAGTGCTCTCGGATACTCTACTTCCCATGATAATAAGATCTCCATAGATTACACCGGGAGAATTACTATTCAAAAAAAGCTTATCCACATCTCTTCCTAACCCTTTTTTCATATCTAATTTTCCTCCATCCCCAAAACCAGAATCTAATGTACCATCTGCGATGTCGACACTATACAAGTATTGATTAGCAGAATAGAACATTCTTTTTTTATCGCCATTTTCAAAATACATTAGGCCTCTATTCACACCCATTCCAAAGCTTTGATAATTACCATCAAAAGGGTCAAAAGTCCAAATTTCCTCTCCTGTATCACCTTTTAGTGCAAAGAGCTTTAATTGTGCGGAAGTACCATACAATATCCCGTCAATGATTAGTGGGTTACATTGAATTTGAGATCTATTACCTGAATGTTTATCATTAGATGAATAGGACCATGCCACTCTAAGATTTGTCACATTATCAGAATTGATTTGATCTAGACCTGAATATTGGGAAGACATATTATCACCTAGATATACTTGCCAATCATCATAGTTAATATTCTCTGATGTATTACAAGCAGCAATGACTAAAATTGAAAATAAAAGAAGGTTCTTCATTCTTAACTCGTATTGAATGTTCTGAAAAGATAAGGAATCCTTTAACTTCATTATATGGTTACTTTAAAATTCCTAACACGGCGGATATTACATTTTGGATGTTTTACAATTTTCTTATGCCCGCTTTTTCTTACTTCTCAAATAGATGTAATAGCTGAGAGCAAACTTACTTTTGAAAAAGATGGGATAAAAATTTCATCTAGATTTTATTCTACTCATCCTCTCCAAAGTGAACATCAAGGAATTACCAATCTAGTCATAGTAGTCCATGGTACAAATCGTAATGCTGATGACTATTTTGATAATATGAAAGCAGCATTAGCACAACGTCCCCTGCAAGTATCTTCTACCGCTATTATAGCGCCACAATATTTGACTGAAAGCGATATAGATTTTCATGGTCTTAGTGAAGATCATGTGTATTGGTCATCAGACGGGTGGAAGTCTGGATCAAATTCTAGAGACGAAAGCAGTAACCCTCGCGATATTAGAATCCCTTCATTTGAGGTGCAGGATACGTTGATAATGAGAGCTTTACCTAGCTTTCCAAATTTGAGGCAATTGGTTTTTACAGGGCATTCTGCTGGTGGGCAATTCACCAATAGATATACGGCTAGTTCTCCCATATTTGAAATTCTGTGTATTGAATCTGGAATATCTTCAAAAAGTATCATAGCTAATCCTGGTACATATGTCTACATGTCTCCAGAGCGAAGGGTAGGTGGTTCTGAAACGGAGTTTGCTATTCCTAATATTGATTGCCCTGATTATAATGAATGGAGTTTTGGACTTGAAGATCTCTTTGTCTACCCTACTAGAGCTGGTGCTGAACAAATAAAAGAATGGTATAGTAGCCGTGAAGTGGTATACCTTCTTGGTCAAAATGACAATGATCCCAATGCTTCCACATTACCACGTTCATGTAGAGCTATGACCTTTGGTAATCATAGATACGAGAGGGGAAGGATATACTATAATCACATTGTAATAACCTTTGGAGAAGAAGTAAAGTCAGTTCATTCTAAAGTAGAAATACCCAATATCGGTCATAACAATTTTGAGATGTATAATTCTGAGGAAGGTCTAAGAGTACTCTTTGATGAAGCTCCATTACAATCTTGTAATACTATTATCTCTACAAAGGAAATCACTTTATCTGATTTAGCAATTTATCCTAATCCTGCCGAATTTAAGATCAGAATAAATGATGACGATTTAGAAGAAATTGAGACACTACAAATCTTGGATATTCGAGGTCAGGTTCAATTAAACTTTGGCGAAACTAGAGGTACTAATGAATTTGATATTAGCCAACTATCATCAGGTATTTATTGGATCAAAATATATTCTAAAAAGAAAATCTTCGTATCAAAATTTATTAAGACATAAATAAAGTTCATTCTCTTGATTAGTTGACAAGTAGATTTTTATTTTCCATTGCCCATTTTAGCAATGCATTCTGCTTTCCATCTAGATCGAGCTTCTTGCTGATATTATTTCGATGATTTGTTACGGTCTTTGGGCTTATAAAAAGCATATCTCCAATTTCCGCTGAAGTCTTTTGGCGTGCAATGAGTTTTAGTATGTTAACTTCCTTATCAGATAGTTTATCTAAGGTAGAATTAGATTCAGCTTTTATAAGGAGGTAGGTCAAGGAGGGGTTGACATAAGGTCTTCCTGAATGAACTGATCTAATACAGTCTATTATTTCATTCTCACTACTTTCTTTCAATAAGTATCCCATAATGCCCATCGCCAAAGCACTTTTAAAAAAAGACTCATCCTTGAATAAAGTGAGGAGAATGAATTTAGTATCAACTTTTTCATCTATTAGGATTCGCGCTACGTCAAGACCTGTATAGTGGGGCATTTCTATATCTAATATTGCGATATCAGGTTTCAGGGCTCTTATCTTGACTAAGGATTCTTGACCATCACCTGCACTTCCTAACCACTCTATATCATCTGTCTGAACCAAAAGGTCTGTTACCCCTTTTCGGAGTATAGGGTGGTCATCAGCATTGAAAACTTTAATCATATCACTAAGTATAATATGAAAAAAAGATAAAGGGCTAATGCACAAGTCACTTTAACAATCTTACACGGGATTTGTACATCCTTTTTTATGCTTCTTGAGCTACAGTGCTTTTAGATTGAATTGTAACGATTCCAACTACGAGCATGATCAAAAACAAAATTATGAGACTCCATTGTGATAAAGTAGGAACTGCCGCCGTACAAGTAGACTCTGCAGGACAGGCTGCTGGACTAACAAAAGGAGTACCGTTGATGATGATATCAGCTACTGTAGATGGTGGCCTATAGAATACGTAGGTGAACAATCCAGAACCATCCGCATTCCCTATGGGGCCAGTGATCAGAGTATTTGTGTTATCCATGAATCCACCATTGTTGGCCGTCACTGTCATTGCAGCACCAGGAATCGTATTCACTTTTAATGTATCTCTAAATAAAAAAACACCAGAAGTAATAATGGAGTTAGCACAATCACAAGGATCGCTTATTGAGATTGGATTACAAGCTACACCCTCTCCAGGACACATAGCATTATTTAATACAATTCCAATTGAGGTTCCGACCAGATTTCCACATCCTCCTCCTGTACTTTGGGTCAAATTATTACTGTTACATATACACATGCATGAGGTAATATTTCCTCCCATCAGAATACCACAATTCTTATAGTTTGGGTCATTACATTCAATCTCTAAAAACTTATCTCCATGTATAGCATTAAAATCATATTGAACTCTAAAATGAGTTTCTTCTCCAGGTTTCAAAATTGATTTTTCAGGTTGCTTAGAAATTGTAATGCTTGTAGATGGGCTTTCCCTAAAAGTCAATGGCAATTGAATAATCAAGTTTTCATCACCTTCATTTTTTAACGACCATGTAGATTCTATAACATTATCAGAAAGAAAAAATAGTAAGAACCACAAGCATACAGCTCTGGTGGATTTTGGTGATGATCATGTGCACCTTCGTCCACAATTCTCCATACAGTCATTTCAGGTTGACTCATAAGGAAAGAGGTACACAATAACAAACTAACCAGAATTGAAAAGTACTTAATCATAGTTCTCGAAGTATTCAATGCCTAATTATGAATATTCGCCCTTTTCAAAGTGAAATTTCGTCAATTGTCGATGGCTGAATACATATTAAAATTTGAAGCATATTTCTTTATAGCTTCATTTCCTCCAATTATTGATACAAAACTCTAGCTGCTATTCATTATTTGACACCTTCATCTTCACCCCAACCACTATTCGTTCCACTATTTCCAATGCCGTTGTGAGTGAAGAAAAATCTTCATAGATAAGTCCATTTTGACCTGAATGGTGACCATGCCCTATTAGGTTCAATAAATAATATTCTTTATTATCATTCATATTGATTTCCGCTCCAAACAATATCGAAGGTTGGCCTAATTGCCCTGTTCCGTTGTGAAATATTTCGTCATCAGGGAAGTCATATTCAGAATAGTACTCGTTGTCATCAAACGCAACATTTAGCTCTATTCTTAATTTAAATTTTGAATCACCATCCATTGATGACAGCAGCATAAAATTATCAATAAATGTCGCTCCCGTTATAGCATCTGGCAAGGGCTCCTCTTTAGTGGGCACATACATTCCATCAGTATATTGCACACCTCTTTTATGGGACCATATTGGCAGTGCATCTACTCTTCTATAGTCATTGCTTTTCTCTTTATTCTGATCGGCCGTTTTAAAATTGTCTTTACTTCTCCCCCCAAAGAATAGCCCTTGAGCAGTAGCTTTTGAAACAAATAGAGATTCTAGATAATTACCCAATGTGTCCTCCACCCACACCGCCATTTGTGGATGCCAATAATGCTCTGATCTTAGCAAATCAATGGTCAATTGAATATCATTATTGATATCCATGGTTGCTATTTCATATTGAGATAAATTGAGCTCTTTCCCAGAGTTTGCTTTTAATTTGGCTCCTATATCCATCATGAGTTTAAAAGGAAAGATCTGAAAATAAGCTCCGGTAAAGATCATGCCTACAGATAGGAAAATAGGAAGTATTATATAACCTTTTAAATAGTTTGTTATAGGTGAAAGATTATTTGAAATGTGAAAGAGTATACCCAATGAGAATAGGAAACCACAAGTGGTATGCAGAGTAGCTAAGACTCGAGAATATTCCTTGAAATATGACAACACTCCAGTGATCATAAGCAATATGAAGCTCACTGCTATCGAGAGACTTACAATCTTTCTAAAAATAAATTTAGGTTGGCTCATTTCTAATGCGATAAGATTTCACTTAATGATGTATTCAAAATAAAAGAACCCTAAATTCCAAAAGGATTTCAGGGTTCTTTTATAATATATTCATTTTATAGAAGACTTAAGACAGCTGCTTTTTTAGGCCCTCTATCCGTTCAGTCAAGTATGTAATTTGTTTTGCCTTATTTTCAGGCAATTCAAAATTCCCTGATTCATGATTCAGCTTTTCTTCAAAAGCTTTTTCAATTTTTTGAACCTCTTTCACTATAATCTCTAAACTCTCAGAATCAGAATCACCTATGATACCATGGATATCATACCATTTAGAATCAAATGATGGATTTTTTGATTTTTCCATATCTGCCTTTAGGTCTATCAGGTCAAGTCTTAATTCACTGATAACTTTAGCTTCTCCAAATTTCGTTTTGGCACCTCGACAATTTGATGGTGTACATCCTGAAGTAGCTGCTGTAGAGGAGCAACAAGCCATAGACGAGTATACTTTAAACCCACCAAAGGCAAGTCCACCAAGTAAGACGCTACCAAAAAGGATCTTTTTAAGATTCATTAGATTATGTTTTGTCCTTAAAAATAAATTGTTCGATTATAAGACGAAAGAGTTTGATTGATATTTTGTTGATTCGAGACTAGTTAACTCGCCACATTCAAATAAATGTCCACGACACTGCCTCCATTCTCCCCCTTCATAATTTTCAGCTCCCCCCCAACAGCAGATATTCGTTCTTGCATAGTCCTCAGTCCTAAGCTCTTCGATGTTACTATTGCTAATTCTGGATCAAATCCTTTCCCATTGTCTTTTATCTGAATGGAGATTTCACTATTTGTTTTTTTGATAATAAGCTGAGCGGCGGTGGCTTCTGCATGTTTTACGATATTACTCATTGCCTCTTGGATCGTTCTATAAAGGTTTATTTCTGCTTTATCACTGAGCATTTTATCAATATTATCAATCTCCTTTGTTATGAAAATGTCAGTAGAAGATTCAACCTTTTGGATACTATTTTCAATAGCAGAAGTGAGACCAAATTTCTCTAATTGAAATGGATGTAGATCTTGAGATATGGTCCGTACTTCTTGAAGTGTTTCTGATATCAAATTTTGATTTTCTAAAGTCACTTGGGAGGTAGATTCTAGTTGCTTTTTAATGAGTAGTAATGACTGCCCTACTCCATCATGTAAGTCTCTAGCTAATCGTTTTCGTTCTTCTTCTTGAGCATAAATAAGAGCTTCAGCAAATTCCTTTTTGTCATTCCTTTCCTTTCTAACTTTGTTCCATTGGAAACCGAACAAGCCAAAAAGGCCTAATGCCATTGATCCTGCCATAATGTAATTTCTTTGCGTAGTGATTTTAGTATTGTTATTGGTCAGGGAAAGAATATCATTCTCTTGTTCTAGTATTTGTTTTTCTTTCTTCTCAGTTTCGTAGAGCGTTTGAATTTCACTGATTTGTTTAGCTTTATTCTCATTGAGTAAGCTATCTCTGTAAATCGAATATTGCTTTTGATATTCAAAGGCTTTGTTGTATTGACCTGTTTCGCTATAGATATTTGCTAACACTCCGTAGGAAGATGTAATCTCTGAATATGATCCAATTCGCTGTGCTTTTGTTAAGGAGGATTGCCCATATTCTTTGGCTTTGTCATATTCTTTAGTACTTAGGTATGACCTAGCTAAAGTTCTAGACATAGTCATGACTCCAAATTTAAATCCCAACTCTTGCCTTAACTCAAGGCACTTAAAATAGTATGTTCTTCCTTTTTCAAGGTCACCTAATTTGATGTAACACTTCCCTAAATTAGAATAAGCAAATGTTAACCCTCTCTTACCAGATCCTCACGTATCTTTAATACATTAAGAAATGTATCTAATGCTTCCTGATATTTGCCTTGTCTATATTTTACGTTCCCTATCGTAGTAGTAGATCCACCTACACCTTTTCTATTTCCTACTTTTTTGAATAACTCAACAGCCTTTGTAGCATATTTTAGCGCTTCATCATGATTTCTAAGGAGATAGTGAAGGCTTCCAGTATTACCAATGAGACCTGCTGCAGTATTCCACATTTCATTCTCTTCGGCTATTCTCGCTCCTTTTAGATAAAAATCCAATCCAATTTCAGTACTCAATAGAATAGCACTATCAGCCATGAGATTAGCTTTTTCATCATCTGACATTGTATGGAGGATCCAAGCAAGATTGCTGAATGCATCCAATGTCCCAAGATCATCATCTAGAACCACACTTAGTGATTTGGCTTCTTCAGCATAGTGTAATGCTTTTGGAAGATCTTCATTTGTCAATTCAGCTGCCAATAGATTCAGCCATTTTACTCTATTGGCATCTGCTCTATCTGAAGTATTAATTAGGTTTTCTAAACTATCTGTATATGATGAAGCTATCACTTCAAAACAGATCAACTGCATGAAGAAAGCAAGAATAAGCAGTCCAATAATTTTCATTAAATCAGAATTTCGGTCAAATTACGATTATACTGACTTTCTCTGCTGCAATATTATTAGCTTTCCTAAGTGATACACATACTCTGCAAGTCACACGTACAAATTGTATCCTTTGATCAAATTGTTTGACAATCTGTACTTTTCAATTCTTCGCAATAATCAAACTAGAAGGGCTTTTTGACATTGTACGCCACTCTCTAGAAAGTATGTTATTAGAAACTTCAAGAGACCATGAATTCAACTTTCCATCATCTTCCAAAATATAATCTGATACTGATAAAGTCCATTTTCCAGCTATTGCACTACCAATAAAATCTGAAAATTTCCCTTCAGGTAAATATTCATATTCTACAGGTGTAATAGCTCTAGTAATACTCATTTCAGCATGTGTAGAATAACAAGTATTATTATAAAAGGCTTTACTGCTTCCATTATGAGTGGACAATTCCACTTTCTGACCATGAGGTGATAGTAGATACATTTCTAGGTCTTCTGAATATGGATGGGAGATATCTACACAGACACGTATTAATGTCTGATCATTTATTGTTCCTTCCCCGTTGAGTTGAATTTCATTAGTCACTATCGGCATGATAGGCTCAAAGACTAGACTGCTTTTATGTTCTCCATCTTGAGAACTTACGAGCTTTTGGGCATGTACTTCTGAATATAAAAAAGAACATGTGACAAAAACGATAATGAAATGGGAAATAAATGGATTTAAGAAAGACAATCTATAATTCATGGTGTTTAATTTGGTCTCAAATCAGCTTCTTTATAGGCTAATTTGTACTTAGAAGACCAACATAATCCAAACATCAACATGAATCAAAGACAAATAATCAAGCTTTCCTTATTTTTATATATCATATTATATTTATAATAATGTATAATACCATATTAGAGAATATTTTATACATATAATGCATATATTATATTCCCTTAATTAAATCTCAAACAATAGAAACAGTTAATAATAAAAAAGAGGGCTTGTTGCCGAAACTCTAACCTAGTTGAGTATATTGACAATCATTCTACTATTTCTAGTAATTCTATTTACCACTGATCGTAGAGGAGAAAAGCGGATGAAATATAAAATTTGATCCAACGATTAGAAAACCTCTTTTAAAAATTGAAAATCATGAAACAATCAATTTTACTTTTTATCTCCATCTTCTTTTTAAGCATTAATCTAAATGCCCAGAAAAAAGAGTCGATGGGAACTAATATGACTTCCTCTAATTTTACTATCGCTCCTGAAAAAGGAAAAACTCGACAAAAGTCATTAGGAGAAAAAAGCAGTGTTTGGGATCAGTCTTATTCAGTTGGTAAAGGCGAATGGATAACTCCTGTATACCATCCTAAAGAATATATGACTAAAGGTGTCACCTATGAAGTTAAAGTATCTACAACATCTGGTGATGCTGATCTGCAAATATCAGCAGATAATGGCGGCAGCAAAAGAGTAATCAGAGAGAGCCAAGAATCGGATCTTACTCCTGATGAGTCTTTTTATAGTCTGGATGACCTTCAAGGGTCAGAAAACAGTATACATATAGGAATAAAGGGTTACAAAGAATCGACTTTTAGATTGCAGATATTAGAAGTCCAAACATCAGCTCCTGTAGACCCATGTACTATTATAGATGTAACCTTTAATGTGGAAATTAATGGGGGCAAAGTGAATTTAACTATTAATACCTCTTTACCTCAAGAAATCACGTTCGTAGAATTTAAAGCAAATGGGGAATCTTTGGGTGGAGATGATGAGGCACCATTTTCATATGAATATCAACCTACTAATTTTGGAAATCAAGACTTCGAAGCAATCATCAACTATGCCCAGATTGATGAGACATGTACTTTGAGAGAATCAGTATATGTAGAAAAGCCATCAGACCCATGCGAAAACATTACTTCAGAATTTATATTAGCCTCAAAAATGGGTGCCTTTGGTGCAATGGTAGAATTGTCAATATCAACAAACTTCCCTCAAGAGATAACCAAGGTAGAGTATTTTGCAAATGGCAATTCTATAGGTTGGTCTGATCGTTCACCATTCACTTACAATCATCAGACAAATAATGGTAGCGACAATAACTATGAAGCTAAAATATCATATGCCCAGAGCTCTGAGACCTGTACACTGACGGGAAAAGTAGCAGAAAGTACAACTACTAGTGATCCATGCGATGGAATTGAATTCCTGGCAGACAAGTCTGGCCTGAGCGGAGGTACACAATTTATCTCTTTGGAAGTAAGGAACACATCCAACAAATCCATAAGCAGGGTAGAATTTTATGATTTGACAGATACTGACAATAACAGATTAATAATAGGAAAAAATAGTGGTCAGGCTTTTTCTCATTCATTCTCTCTATCAGCAGGTGATAATGGCGATCACGAATATGGCGCCAGAATATTCTTCGACAATAACAATGAAGTGTGTCAAAGTGATGTGATAACCATCTATGGCTCCGGAGGTGATGTTGTGAAAAATGGTGACGATTGTAATTTTATAGATGAATTCAAAGCAACTTCTAATTCAAGTGGAGGTGTTGATTTGACCATCAGTTCTCAACTGTTGGAAGAAATAACCAGAGTAGACTATTTTAAAAATGGGCAGCAAATTGGATCAATTTTCCAATCTCCTTTTTCATTTAATGATATCAATGGATCTGCATCTAGTGATAGATATACTGCTACTTTCTCATATGCACAGACTAATGAAACTTGTACTCTTGATGCTACTATTTCAAGTGATAATACGTCACAAAACGATCCATGTGAGCTAATAAATAATTTTGACGCTGGAGAATTATCTAATGGTGATATAGCCTTAACGATTTCATCTGATTTCTTGCAAGAAGTAAGTAAAGTAGATTACTTTAAGAATGGCCAACAGATTGGATCAATTTTTCAATCTCCTTTCACTTATTATGATAGAAATGTAAGTTCTGGCAATCATAGATATAAAGCTGTAATCTCCTTTGCACAACAATCTGCTGATTGTGAAAGAGAAAAATCGATAAGTATCGGTTCCTCTTCTTCAGATAATGCATGCCAGGGAACTACTGATCCTAGTCGTAATTGTCCCAATAACTATAACCCCGTATGTGGATGTAATGACGTGACTTATTCTAACAGCTGCCTTGCACAAGCTGCTGGTGTAAAAACATGGACAAGTGGAGAATGCGGAAATACACAAAACTGCTCATATTGGGAATATACCAATAGAGATGACTGGTGGGAAAAATCTTTCAAGCACAATGAAAAGGTATACTTCAGACCATCTGATAATAGCACAATAGAGACCGTCGAATTTTATGACGAAAATAGTAGAATAGGTAGTGTAAACAAAAGGAATGATGGACGTTACTGGTTTACTGTACGCACTCATTGGCCTGAAGGGATCTATAATTGTAAAGTTAGAATCAAAAGAAGAAATTGTAGTGATTGGCATGAGCAATCATTTAGAATAAGAGTGGTGCGCAATCATACTTGCAAGTGGACTTGGAAAAATAAGAATGAACTCTGTGAAAAGCACTTTAACCACGGAAGTCACTGGAAATGGAGAATGGAACCAGAACATA
>MDSX01081263.1_pt1 | contig 19893 bp, 15 predicted proteins | sample 811141 | NCBI WGS metagenome assembly MDSX01 (sample SAMN05326642, study PRJNA326480) | marine metagenome | isolation source: seawater | place: Atlantic Ocean: South East | collected 2010 | reverse complement strand
GATGAAGTAGTGTTAGCACTTAGTGACCGAGCAAACTTCAGAAGGAAACTATTCCCTGACTACAAGTCTAACAGAAGAAAGTCAGTACTGCCTGTCATCCTAAAGCCTATGAAGGAATGGATGATTAATGAACTAGACGCACAGCTGTGGGCTAATGTAGAAGCAGATGATGTACTCAGTATCCTAGCAACTGAAAGACCTAACAGACTAGACAAGCGTATCATCGTATCAATCGACAAGGACTTCAAGAGTGTACCAGGAATCTTCTATGATTATAACAGAGAGGAATACCATGAACCTACTGAAGAAGAAGCAGATAACTTCCACCTACTACAATCACTAATGGGAGATTCAACAGATGGATTCAGTGGAGCGAAGGGGGTAGGAGCTGTGACTGCTAAGAAGTGGTTGGACGAACACGGTTACACTTGGGAATCTGTTGTAGCTTTGTACGCTAAGAAGGGACAAGACGAACAGGAAGCCTTGATGAATGCTTGGATGGCAAGACTATTAAGAAAACAAGAATACAATAAGAAACAAAAACAAATAACAAAACTATGGACACCAAAGAACTACCAAACTCTGGAGAGAAAGAACATTATGCCACTGGTGCGGAGCGTGACAGGGCTACTGGACGGGGACGATTCAGCCTTATTCCTCCAATCGCCCTTCGATCCCTTGCCAAACGATTTGAAGAAGGAGGCAAACTCTACGGAGACAACAACTGGCACAACGGATTCCCTCTCAGTAGATTAATAGATAGCATGAGCAGACATCTGTTAGCATTGAGTGAAGGAGATGATAAAGAAGATCACGCAGGTGCTATACTGTGGAACGCTAGTGCTTTCCTGTGGACCGAGGATCAGATTAACAAAGGTAAGCTACCACAAGAACTAGATGATAGGAGTTATACATGGACTGGAGACACGCAATAATGGAAGACGAACTAATGCCTCTTATAAGCGAGGCTATGATTAAACGCTTAGAGGAATTATACCCTGACAAATGTCCTGACTTGACGAACACAGAAAAAGATGTTTGGTTTAAGAGTGGTCAAGTATCTGTAATTAGATACCTAAGACAAACTTATAACGATCAACTTCAACAAAACATTTTAACGAAAGACTAGATATGTGTATGTCAGCACCCGATATTCCACCGCCTCCTCCACCTCCAGCACCTCCACCACCACCTCCTCCTGTTGCTGAAGGGTCTAAGACTGTTAGACAAACACAACCTAAGAAGAAGAAGGTAGGAGCACAAGCACAACTCAAGCGTTCTGCTAGACCTACACTTGGTGGATCAGCTGGTGGTACTGGTGTCTACATGTCTTCCTAATAACAATATAACTATATAATACTATGCTTCGCACACTCTCAAAAAAGACTTTGCTATCATCTGTCTCAGCGACAGGGGCTGGCAGTTCATTCTCAGTAGAGCGTTCTAAGGGTTGGACCTTTGTGATCGCTTCTTCCGCAGTAACCACAGGAGGCACGGTAGACATTGAAGCCTACATCGGTGGTTCTTGGTTTGTCGTTCACTCTGAAGCTGTAACAGCTGATGGTTCTGTAATGGTAAGAGATGACCACGGACACTACGAACAGATCAGAGGAAATGTATCAGCTAGAACAGATGGTACTTACAGTGTATACGCTACAGGTTCTACTGATTCTCTGTAAGTAATGTCGCTTACCTTTCCAACCGCTACTCAGAATCTTCCGAGTGGCTTAACTGTTATACCTAATAAGTTCGTAAGACCTTCGTTTGGAAAGACTTACGCATTTGATGAGGCAGCTACAGCAAGTACAACATTCCAAGCAGAGTATAACACAGAAGCTTATATACTAGCTGTAGGTTCTCCTGGACTAGGACTGACTTACTTTGTTACTGACAAAGCTACACCTACTCTAGCTGTGTACAACGGAACTGAATGGAAATATTACGAGGGAGTATAATGAAAGAAACTGCACAAGGGCTATATACTAGCTTAGAGAATCAGCGTTGGTCATTCTTGGATAGAGGTCGTACCTCATCTGAGTTGACGATACCTTACATAATGCCACCCGATGGGCATAGTCACTCTACTAAGTACTACACACCATATCAAGGAGTAGGAGCAAGAGGAGTTAACAACCTAGCATCTAAGTTATTGTTAGCACTGTTACCGCCTAACGCTCCCTTCTTCCGCTTGGTCATAGACAAGTATGAATTAGATAAAGCAAAGCAGGAGCTAGGACCAGAGGGAGGAGAGCAATTGCGTACTGACCTAGAGAAAGCATTAGCAGATGTAGAACGAAGTGTATCTCAAGAAGTAGAAGTCGAAGCATTTAGAGTAGGAGTGTTTGAAGCGTTAAAGAATCTATTGGTCACAGGTAATACTTTATTGTACCTACCTGATGACGGAGGGATGAGAGTGTTTCGATTAGATCGTTATGTAGTTAAGAGAGACCCAATGGGTAACGTAACTCACATAGCTATCAAAGAGACTGTTGCTCCGATGATGCTTCCTGAGTCTGTAAGAGAAGAGGTCTATCGTCAAGAGAAAGAGAACAGCTGTGATCTATATACCTCTGTTGTTAGAGAAGGAAATGAATTTGTAGTACAACAAGATGTAAAAGGAATTGTTATAGAAGAGTCAAAGGGTAGGTATCCTGTCGAGAAGACTCCGTTCCTACCTCTTCGTTATACCAGGATAGACGGTGAAGACTATGGTCGAGGATTTGTAGAGGAGTACATTGGTGATCTTAAATCTTTAGAGTCATTAACAAAAGCGATAGTCGAAGGTAGTGCAGCAGCAGCTAAGGTATTGTTCATGGTTAATCCTAACGGTACAACTAGAGCTAAGACTTTATCTGAATCTCCTAACGGTGCAATTGTACAAGGTAGTGACGGAGATGTATCTGTTCTACAGCTTAACAAGTTCAATGACTTCCGTACTGCACAAGGAGTAATGAATGGAATCAGTGACAGATTGTCTCAAGCTTTCCTACTTAACAGTGGTGTAGTCAGAGATGCAGAACGAGTAACAGCAGAGGAGATACGTATGTTATCTCAGGAGTTAGAAGCTGCACTTGGTGGATTGTATTCTTTATTATCACAAGAGTTTCAAATGCCTGTCGTTACTAGGTTAATGACAAGGATGAGTAAAGAAGGCAGACTTCCTAAGTTACCTAAAGACATTGTTAAACCTACTATCGTTACTGGTGTTGAAGCACTAGGACGAGGTAATGATTTACAGAAGCTTGATCTATTCCTTGCAGGAGCTAATCAAATCGTTGGTCCTCAAGCAGTTGCAGAATATGTTAACGTATCTGACTACTTCAAGAGAAGAGCTACAGCGTTAGGTATAGAGACTGAAGGATTGATTAAGACACAAGAAGAAATTCAACAAGCTATGCAGCAAGCCCAACAACAGGAGATGATGATGAAGTTGGGTGGACCTGCTGTAGCACCTGCTATCAATGCTGCACAAGAGCAGTACATGAGTAGTCAACAACAACAACAACCACAAGAAGAGTAAGAGAGATATGGCAGAATTACACCGAGTAGAGATAAATGAGAAAGCACCACAGGAGATTGACCCTGAGTCAGAAGAAGCTGTTGATGCAGTACCTGAAGAACAAGCACAAGAAACGCAAGAGGATAGACCTGAATGGTTGCCTGAGAAATTCGCATCTGCTGAAGCTATGGCAAAGTCATATATTGAGTTGGAAGGAAAATTGGGATCGAATGAACAAGAACAAGAAGAAGAACAACAATCAACAGAGGAACAAGATGACACCACAAAGGAAGACAGTAATACTAATGATGTTATCGTGGAAGCTAGCAAAGAGTTCTTTGAGAATGACGGTGTTATATCTGAAGAGACCTATAAGAATCTTGCTGAAGTTGGGTTACCGAAAGAGTTAGTAGATAGCTACGCAGCTGGACAACAAGCACTGCAACAAAGTGAAGAAGGTAGTATCAAAGCTGTAGCTGATGGTAACTGGGATCAGATGGCAGAGTGGGCAGCTAATAACTTATCACCTGAAGAAGTAAATACCTTTGATGACATCGTACAAAACGGTACAGTCGACCAAGCAAGGCTAGCTACTAAAGGATTATATGCACAATACAAAGCAGAGAATGGAGTTAGTCCTAAGCTTGTTCAAGGTGCTGTAAGTGGTTCATCATCAATGCCTTTTAAATCTAACCAAGAACTTGCAAGAGCAATGTCTGATCCTCGATACAAGAGTGGTGATAAAACTTATCACGAAGAGATTGACAGACGCATAGCAGCAAGTCACAATTACCTATAATTTTATTTGGTTGGTTCATATATATGAAGCCTTGGACTCCATCTTTTTTCTTGCCAGTGTTGGTTCTGGTTCTTTTGGGTGGATGTTCCAAGGCTTCTTTTTATCCGTTAGCAGGTAGTGTAGGTGGTGCAACTATTGGTAGTCTTGGTGGTCCTGGTCCTGCTGCTGGTGGTGCTGCCCTTGGATGGGGACTAGGAGAGGGTGCTAAGTTAATGGAAGAGAACAAGGGATTAGCTAACAAAGTAAAAGCTATATCCGAAGGAGATGTACAGGAACTTGTACAACAGCAGTTAGATGAGAGTATGACTAATGGTTTCTTTGACAATATGTTAGATGAAGTCTATGGTTTTTTAAAACTATGCCTAGTAGGTGTAATACTTTGGAACATCGTACCTATCTTTTATACTAGATATGTGCAGAAAAAATCTAACAATAATGATAAATCAACTAAGAAGACTAAAAAGAATTTATAATAACTTGGACAAGAAGGAGAAAGCTATTGTCTTGACTGTTCTATGTTTAGGTGGAATTATAATACTTAACTTACTTTAATAGACAATTAGTATAACTAATGTCAAGACCCACTGCGGTGGACAATCTCGAACGAAGGTTACAACGAAAGTCGCAAAACAAATACACAAACATTAATAACAAAATACATAAGGAGATAATATATCATGGCTAATGGAGATACATCCCCCTCACGTGTAGGACAAGTTAATAGTTCAGGTGACGTAGATGCTTTGTTTCTTAAAAAGTTCAGCGGAGAAATCTTGCAGACCTTTGAGGAGTCAAACATTTTCAAACCACTACATACTGTTCGCACAATCGAAAACGGTAAATCAGCTCAGTTCCCAGTAACTGGCGTAGCTTCCGCTGACTACCACACACCTGGCGAAAACATCGCTGACGGTGGCAACTCATACTTGAGCGACATCAAGAAAGCAGAGAAAGTAATCACCATCGATAAGATGTTACTTGCTTCTACCTTCTTGGCTAACATCGACGACGTAAAGAATCACTACGACATCCGCAGCGTTTACGCTAACGAGTTGGGTAAGGCTCTTGCTGTACGTTTCGATACTGCTATTGCTAAAGTATTCATCGCTTCTGCTCGTTCAGCTGCTGCTGTTACTGGTGGTAAAGTCGGAGGAATCCTCGACGTTTCTGCTAACGCAATGGGAGACGGAGCTGACTCAACTGATGACGCTGACAACACTGATCCAACAGGAGCAGAACTTGTTGCTGCTTTATTCACTGCTGCTCAGAAGCTCGACGAAAACGACGTACCTAGTGACGGACGTTTCTGCGTACTTCGCCCTCAAGAGTATTACAAGTTAATAACTGGTGGTGCTGGTGCGTTGGCTATCTCTACTTCAGCTGTCAATAAAGACGTTGGAGGAGTAGGAAGTATTGCTTCAGGATCAATCCCTCAAGTTGCAGGTATCACGATCTACAAGAGTAATCACATTCCTTCGACTGACTTATCAGCTGTTACTTCTGGAGACGGTGCTTCTAGCAATGATGTCTTCGGAGCAGGTGGAGCAGGTTACAATGGTAACTTCACAAACACTTTAGGTGTTGTTGCTCATTCGGCTGCTGTCGGAACAGTTAAGCTTCTTGATCTTGCTACTGAAAGCGAGTATCAAATCGAGCGTCAAGGAACACTTTTTGTTGCTAAGTATGCTATGGGTCACGGAGTTCTCCGTCCTGAGTGTGCTATCGAATTACAGAAATAGTTCTCTCTTCGGTGTTGGGTGGTCTGTGATTCGTTCCGCACCCTCCACCGATATTTTTATTTATAAAGAAAAGCTATGGCACTGACAACTAAACTGGAAGCGGTAAACATTATGATCTCTGTAATAGGAGAATCACCTGTTAATACTTTAAGTGGAACTAGTGTTCCTGTTACCGTTACACAGGCAGTCCATGCATTAGAAGAAACCAGCAAAGCTATCCAATCAGAAGGATGGCATTTCAACACAGAGTATGATTACCCACTTGTTCCTGATTCTGTTACAAGTAGGATTACTCTTCCTGTTAATACTTTAAAGGTAGACTTAGACCCTGAGTTAAACACGGACACTGATCCTGTGCAACGAGGTCTCAAGCTATACGACAGGAAAAACCACAGGGATACTTGGACCAAAGACTTGAAAGCTATTATTACTTTTGAGTTACAGTTTGAAGAACTACCTGAACAATTTAGACATTACATATCTGTTAAATCTGCTCGCATCTTTGCTGCTAGGTTCTTAGGCAGTCGAGAGATAGAAGGGTTTGCTTTAAGAGATGAGATAGAAGCGAAAGCAAGAGCTATTGAAAGTGACTCTGAGAATGCTGACAGGACTATCTTCGATAACTATAGCGTACTGCGAGTGCTTGACAGATAATGCCTTTGCTTAACACTAGCATTCCTAACCTTGCCCAAGGTGTATCACAACAGCCTGACAATTTAAGATACCCTGGACAATGTGATGAACAAGTTAATGCTTGGTCAACTGTAGTAGAGGGCTTAGTAAAAAGACCTAATTCTAGGTTTTCCTATGATACTGGATTAGGTGCTAATATTAGCTCTGATTTATTTAGTCACTATGTAGATAGAGATGAACAGAATAAATATGTTATTACGTATGACTCTGTTAACGGATTAAAAGCAAGAGACCTAACTGTCGATAACATTAGCGATGGTGAGATGGATATAATTATTGAAGATGCTACCGCTGGTACTTATGTCGCTGTTTCTATCGCAGGCAATCCTCTTAAAGACCTTACAGCTTTAACCATAGCAGACTCTACCTTTATTGTTAACAAGGCTAAGACGGTAGATAAAGAGACAACAGCTGATTTAAAAACTCAACCGTTAGAGCACGATGCTTTAATCTTTGTTAAACTAGGAGACTACGAGAAGACTTATAGCATACACCTAGATGGACTCTTAGTCCCTTTTGATAGCAGCTTAGGTGACCATCACGATTATTCATCAAGCAGTCATGGTAATACAGGGGTGCAAGCTTCTACTTACGTAAGTGGTCCAGCAGATGTAGACCCAAAAGGTAACCACGCTGATACGGAGTTTATCGCAAGAGACCTTACCACTTGTTTAGATACTTACATAACTGGGGCAGGTACTTTAGAAGTTTTTGCTTTATCGGGAGGATCAGGTTTAGGTCCATCATCTAATCTCAGACGCTACTGCACTCCTATAACTACATTTCATGTAGACCAATTTGACGCAGGAGTAAAGATAGGATCAGGTGCAGGTGGAACTTTAACTGTTGTTGACGGCATAGTAACTGGTTCTACTTTAACTCAAAAAGGAACAGGTTATGACAGTACTGTTTCTACTGCTGCTTATAATACAGGAACACAATCTGGAATGTTAATAACTGTGAGATGGACAGCTGTCCATCAGTGGTATGGTGACGAAACACTTAATTCAGGAGACCTAAACTATTTAACTCCAGGTGTCGTGATGCCTACTATAGACTCTGCCACTGTTGCAGGTACTACTACAAAATTTACCGTAGAAAGAAACAGCAGTATTATAAAAATATCATCAGACACAGATTTCATGGTCAGGGTTTCTGATGGATTAGCAGATCAAGGATTAGGTGTTATTTATAAAGAAGTAGATAATATTACTGATCTCCCTAAATCTTGTTTTAATAGCTTCCGAGTTAAAATAATAGGAGACACAGACCTAGAACAAGATGATTACTATGTAAGGTTTAAGACTAAAGATAACGAAGACTTTGGAGAAGGTAGTTGGGTAGAAGAACCAGGATGGTATCAAGACGGAACAAACAAAGGAAGCATAACAGGAATAGATACTTTTTTAAATAAAGACACAATGCCTGTGCAACTAATCCCTGACCAAGCGACAGGTAAGATAACAAGCTTTACTTTGAAGACAGTTGATTGGGGAGCTAGAACAGCAGGTGACGATAACACTAATCCATTCCCTTCTTTTGTTAACTATAAAATCAATGACATCTTCTTCTTTAAGAATAGACTAGGACTGTTAACTGATGACTCGGTAGTGTTCTCTGAAGCAGATGAATACTTTAATTTCTTCAGGACCACAACACAGTCTCTACTTGACTCTGCTCCTATAGATGTAGGAATATCACACACTAAGATAAGCTTACTTAAATACGCACAAGCGTTCCAAGAGAAGCTAATGTTGTTCTCTGCTAAGACACAGTTTGTATTGAGAGGTGCAGACTTGTTAACACCTAAGACAGTTACAATATCTCCAGTCACTGAGTACGATGTAGCGGAAAGCATTAGACCGTTAGCACTTAGTAGTCACATATACTTTAACTTTAAAAGGAATAGCTTTGAAGGATTGTTAGAGTACACTGTGGATAATAACACAGAGACCTACGGAGCAGCTGAGATAACAGAACAAGTTAATAAGTACATACCCTCTAACATCGTAAGGATGGAAGGTAGTGCAGCAGAGAACATGATAGTTGTACAATCAGACAGCGACTATAAGAAGTTGTTTGTATATAAGTACTTTTGGCAAGGCAGAGAGAAGATACAGAGTTCATGGATGTCATTTACTTTTGCTAGAGAAGTGAGAAGTTTTAAGTTTATTGAATCTACTTTGCATATCATTACAACAGATAGTGACGGTACTTACTTAGAACAGATACCAATGGAGAATGGTTTAGCAGAAACAGGTAGAGACTATGCTTTATTGTTAGACAGTAGGATACAAAGTGACAGCGCTTACGTACAAACTATAACCTACACTAAGCCAAGCAGTCCTACACCTCAAAGCTTTGACGGAGTTAATTATACTGATGTTACTTATGTTAGGTTTAGAAATGGCTTTTTGTTTAAAAGTGGCATGGCTATCTACTCTAAGAACGGAACAAAGAAAGTAGTAACACCTCACTCTGTTAATGAAATCACTATCTTGATTGATGGTAAGTTAGCTAATTATGTAAACTATTCTAGTCATGTAACTAATAACGGTGATACATATATATGCACTCAAGGACACACCTCAGACGCAAATAAAGAACCAGGAGTGGGAGTTGACTGGGAGAGTTATTGGGAGAAGATAACGACAACTATAGTAGCGGACGCTTGGGCTTTAGCTGTTGTTTATAATTTTAAAGCGTTATATAAGTGCGTTCAAGGACACACCTCCTCCGCATCCATCCTTCCTACAGATACTAACTATTGGCAACCTACTGTAGAAGTTGATGTAGCACCTGTATGGAGCGAGAACAGCTATGAGTACCTAAGTGTGTATGATTACTTTATAGGATACGAATACGATATGTTATACAGGTTCTCCAAGCAGAACTTAAAGCAACCTACAGAGAGAGGTGGTCGATCTGCATCTGATTATACTTATCAAACAATTCGTAACGGTAGTATTGAATACTCAGAGACTGGACACTTCAACGTAGAAGTAACACCTAAGTTTAGAGATACATACACTTACACCTATAACCCAGCTTTGTTAGCCTCTGTCAGTACCCTTAATAAATTCACACCTGAGACTGGATTCTTTAAGTTTGCTGTACAAGCTCAACCTAATGATGCCACTATCGAGATTAAATCTTCTAGTGCTTTACCAGTGAAGTTACTATCAGCTGAGTTTGAATCAACAATCATATCAAGGAGTAGACGCTATGGAGGTTAAGATAGAAAAAGCAAAAGCACTTGAAGACGCTCCTTTGTTATATGATGACTTACGAGAAGAGGACATGATGGAATGTATCGGTCTAATGCACCACCCTAGAGATGCTGTGTACGGATCGTTTGAATCAAGTAGTAAATGCTATAGCGTCAAGACAGATCAAGACGGACTGTTAGCTTGCTTCGGAGTTAGTCCGAGAGATAACATCGGAGTTTGTTGGTTGCTAGGTACGAGAAACTTTTATAAGATAAAGAAGAAGTTTGTTAAGGAATCACAGATGTGGATAGATGACTTGATGGGAGACTTTGACTACTTAACAAATTATATAATGGAAGCGAACACACTAAGTATGAGATGGTTGAAATGGTTAGGTGCTAGTTTTGAGGATTGCAATATCCCTGGTTATAAGTCATTTAAGATAGAGAGGAAATAATATGTGTGACCCAGCAACAATAGGAGCGATAGTAGGAGTAGCATCAGCAGGTGCAGGGTATGCAGGGCAAAGACAACAAGCTAAAGCACAAGCAGCGTATCAAGCACAGTCGGCAGCAGCGGAGCGTCAAAGAGCGTTACAAGAGCAATCCTCTATCCGTATGCAACAAGCACAACAACAAGAAGCTACTGCTAGGGAACTACAACAAGTTAGTAAGAAGTCCCAAGAAGCTTTAGCTAGAGCGAGAGTTTCAGCAGGGGAAGCAGGTGTTGCAGGTGCTAGTGTACAAGCTTTAATGGATGACTACTCTAGGCAGGAAGCAGGGTATAGAGCAGCTACTTTAAGACAACAAGAGTTAACAGGAGTAGGTACACAGCTAGGATTAGAACAAGCTGGACTAGCTTCTCAACAAAGACTTATTGGCATTCAACAACCTATTAACAGACCTAGCTTATTAGTATCAGGGTTACAAGCTGTTAGCGGTGGACTTAGTGGATATGCAGCAGGTCAGGGTATTAGCAGTAGAATGGCAGGTACATCAACAACAGGAATAACCCAAACCACAGCAGGTACTTATAGAGGAGGTTCAGGAGGTACGATGGCTCCTGGTGGTTACTCTTTATTTGGAGGAAGATAATGGCAGAACGAGTACAAGTACAAGGGTTAGGTGATGCAGTTCCAGGTTTACAACCTACTATTCAAAGAGCAGGTCAATACAGTGTAGGTCAGCGTAGAGCTGGTAGGAATAAGTTGATGGACCTTGCTGATGCTTTGTCACAGGTTAATCCTATATTGCAACAGTACACACAGGTAGCTGATATAGAAGCAGAACAATTTGAAGATGAGTTATCAAAGCAGAGTCCTGAAGAGTTTCAAGCGATGCTCCAAAAGACAGAGGGAGAGTTTGATAAGCTGTCTAGAAAAGGGGTAATGAGTTGGCTTACTTCTCCTGTTAATCGGAAGAGAAAACTAGAGGCAGTGGGTAACTTATCAAGTAGAGATTTAATATCTCAGATAACTACTAGGTTAGAGAATCCTGAAGTCGGAGATGAAGATGCAGATCAAATCATAGCAGAACTTAGAGATGAGTATATAAGTAAAAATCCTTTGTTAAGAGATTCATTGTTATCTCAAGGAGGTTTACAGCAGTCTCTTAATAGAGTAACACCTAATTTAAAAATTAACTTTGACAGGAAGATGTCAGCAGAGGAAAGAAGAGAACAAGGATTTGCGACTACTGCTGGTTTATATGATTTCATAGATAATCTTAAAGATACAAACACTCTTGTTACTGGCGGTATATCAGACGGTTCTTACACTGAAGATTTTAAAAAGATATGGGAAGGATCAAATGCTCATAACGCTAAAGAACAAAGAGCAATACTTAAAGGAGCGTTAGGTTCTTTAGCTCGTAATGGAATGCAAGATGAAGCAGAGGAACTTAGGATATGGGCTGCTTCTAATTTAAAGTTTGGTACAGCTAAGATGACCGAGATGGAACAAGATGAATTAGATGACTTCATTGACGATGTAGCAGAACAATCGGAAGATAGAAATGACAGGGATCAAGTTAATATAGCTAAGGAACTAGAAGCACAAATTGGAATAGCTATTTTTGATCTTAACGAAAAAAAGACAGTAACAGAATTTAACGGTAAGCCTGTAAACAATGTTAATGAATTAATAGATTTAGTAGGCGAGACATACGAAGACAGTAACGGTGTTCGTTTATCCTCAGCGACTCAAAGAAAACTTAGGAGAAGTGTAATTTACGAAGTAAATAATTATAGAAGCCCAGAAAAGAGAGCAGCTGATACTAGTTATAATGCGTCTCGTAACGAGTTTTCCGATTTATTTAACGCTAAAAATGAAACAAACATAACAACAGGAATATCAGAAACACTTAGAAGCGAATACTCTGACATTCAAAATATAATAGATGACAACCCAAATATTCTATTTGATGTTGCAAATGATTTTAATAATGAACTACAAGAAGAAGCACAACGATTAGCAGCAGAGTCAGAAGATTTTGATCCTGTAAAAATAAAGAATAAGTTAACTCCTTTTGCGAGAAAACTTTACAAAACAACACAGAAGAATTTAAGAGAAGAATACGAAAAAATCGCTAAAGTAGAAAAAGAAAAAAATGACTTACTTCAAGCAACTAAAACCGAAGCAGGTAATGAAAAAGTAATAGAAGATTCCTTTTGGAAAAAGCTAGGGTTTAATGCATTAACAGAAAAAGAGAAGGCAGAAAATTACATTGCAGTTTTAGGCAACACAGAAATAGAAGATGTTAAAGAACAGAACAAAGCTTATAAAAAACTAGGTGATCTTGATTTTACTGATCTATTAGACAAAGCATACAAAAGGAAACCTGTTTCTGTACAAAGGTTTTCCACTACAGGGTTTGATCCTTTAGCTGATGTGGAAATATACATGACCGAAGAAGCTGCTGAAGAAGTTAAAATGCTGTATAAAAAGAGTTCTATTTATTTAGGTTATTATACTGATCTAGAAACCTTACGAGACGGTCTGTTACCTGAAGGTGAGCGATTTAATCCTAGAGCTTTAGACGCTAAAATTTTTCCTATACTAACATATAAAGAGATTAAAATGGGTTTATCTACTACGGAATCAATTAAAGAAAAAGCTGAACTAATAGGACGAGGAGATGATGTAGATAGTTTTCTTAACGAACAGAAAAAATTATTAGAAAGGTACGAAAAGAGTAAGCGTACTTATCCACGATTTGAACGATCAGTTTCAGCAAGACCTCAAAATTTAATTAATCCTTTTGGATTTTAGTTTTTATTATTATGGAAGAAACAGAAGAAGAATTACTGAGAGACCCTACAGCAACTATAGGATTAGGAGGTTCTGATACTCTCCCTAAACAGCAAACACAAAAAGCACCTCAAGTACAAGAAAAAGAAAAGGAAGAAGATTTAGATTTTTTTGACTACGCTGGAGATATAGCTTTAGCTCCTTTTAGGGGCATAGAGGGAATGCTTAATGGTGCGTATAATCTAGCTGACATGATTGCGTTTGATGTACTGCCTGACTTGGACACTCGTTTCTTAGGTACTTCTAAAACTACAGCAGGTTCTTTAGTAGAGGGTGTAGCTCAGTTTGCTTCAGGGTTCGTTCCTATCTTTGGTGCAGCTGGTAAAATAGGTGCGTTAGCTAAAGCAGGTACTGTTGCTAGAGGTGTAGCTGCTGGTGCTGTTACTGATTTTGTAGCGTTCAAAGGACAAGAAGATAGATTGTCTAATCTCATACAACAATTCCCTGAGTTACAGAATCCAGTTACTGAGTTCTTGACACACGATGCAAACGAGTCTGAAGTAGAAGGCAGGTTGAAGAATGTACTAGAAGGCTTGATTCTTGAAGGTGCTATCGGAGGGACTGTTACTTTGTTTATGAAGTCTCTCAGAGCTTTGAAGGCAGGTAAGAAAGTAAGAGATGTAGACGGTGGTGGTGCTGATGAGGTTAATAAAGCTACTTCAGATTCTCTAGGAGGCGGTAAGGATTTTGCTGATATACCTGAGTTCAAGGAAGATACATCCCTAATCCAAAAAGAACTAGACCAAGATAAAACTAGGCTTGATGAACTGTTAAAGAAAAAAGAAGAAGGCAAAGCAACTAGTGCTGATGAGACTAGAATATCTATGCTTGAAAACCGTATAGAAGGTAAAGAAGCTGATCTTCGTGTGTTAGGTGATGTTAGGACTGCTGATGTAAAGGATAGAGTAAGAGTAGCAGAAGAAAGAGAACTACAAGAAAGAGTAGAAGAACTAGACGAAACTTTAGAAGACTTTGACGCTACTGTAGAAAGAACACCTAGACCGTTTAAGACCTACGAAGAGGAAGCCATGATGGATATTATTCCTAAAGGTGCTGACACTCTAAAAAGCAGGTTAATGAAGAAGTTCCCTATAAAGGGAGCAGACCCACAAGATGTAGCTGATGTTGAAAAGTTCATTGATGTGATGGGTAAGCGGTTGTTTGGTGATGTATCGTTATCCGTCACTAACAAGATACCATCTGCTGGTCGTTATAACTTTGGTAACAACCTACTACAAATAAGGCAGTCTGTTATAGACGAGGGTGGTATTAAGCGTACTATGGTCCACGAGCTTTGGCATGGACTTAGTCGTTATCTTCCTAAGACAGATGTTACTTCTTTAACTAAACAGTTTGATAAAGCTAGGAGAGATTACATCAGAAGTTTTGGAGTTGATTTAGATGACACTGTTGATCCTTCTTCCTTGCTTAAAAAAACAATACCTAAAGAACTAGAAAGATTTCTTAAAGGTAAACACACCTCTGAGAACTATAGGTTTAAAGATGTAGACGAATACTTTGCAGAGGAAATGACTGATGCTTTCTTGAAGAAGTTAGACGAGAAAGATTTAGCTCCTTCAGGTACACTTAAAAGAATAGCACAAGAAGTAGCGATCATGTTCAAGGATATGTTTGCTTCTTTAAAATCTAAGTTAGGTATAGACCAAAGGCAGAAGATATTTAACGACTTCCTTAAACAGCGTAATGTAACTAAGAGAGCAGAAGCACCTTTAGATTTTGGTAAAACTTTTGCTGAGATGCCTGACTTTAAACCTAAGATAAAGACAGACCCTGAGTGGCAGCAATGGACAAACGCTGTGTTAAAAGGAGAAAGTCCTACTCTACCTCGTTTAGAAGTTGTAGGTGATATTGACTCAGCTCATAAGATACTAACAGAAAAGTACGCTAATAATCCTGAGTTATTAAAGAAGTTTGATGAAGCACCTGCTGATGCTTTAGATGAAGAGTTTGCAGCTCTGTTTGAAATGGGTGCTCAGTCCATTAAAGATCGTAGGAAGATTCGTATAGAAAGCGAGATATTCAAAGACTTGTTAAAAGGTTCTAACGAACGCTTAATGAAAGCTGTTAAACAGTTTGAAGATACAGAAAGCTTACAATCAGAAGCAGCATTGAGAAATCAGTTGAGTGAGTTTGTAGAGATATACGATTACTACAGACAGATGGGTTCTGAGGATTCTAAGAATCTTGCTATGCGTAGACAGAAGAAACCTATATCTAGAAAGATAGGGTTAGAGAAAAGCGAGCTACAGAACACTGCTCTTGTAAGAGAATTTATTAACAACCAAGCAGGTGGGATGTCTCCTAAGAAAGCTGTTAAGCTTATAAAAGAGATGTACGATCCTAATAACCCTGAAGCTACTATAAAAAAAGTATTAGGGATAGCCAAAAAGGCACAAGGAAAAAGCTTGTTAGACATGACCACTGAATATTGGATTAACTCCATCCTTAGTGGACCTAGAACACAAGCTGTCAACTTACTAGGTAATCTTTTAACTCAGGCGTTAGGTGCAGCAGAGATGACAGCAGGTGCGGTTATTAGTGGAAACATGCCATTAGCTAAAGCTGCGTTAGCACTTAGTTTTGACTGGAATTTATATCGTGAGGCTTTTTCAGCTGCTGGAAAAACATTAATAACAGGAAGAGAAGTATTAGATGTAGGCAGTAGAACAATGGAAACATCTAGGCAAGCTATAGGTGAGTCTATTGATTTTGATCCTTTAGGTAAAGGCAGTAAAAATATAGACAGAAATGCTATAAACACATTAGGCACAGTAATTAATCTCCCTGCAAGGGGTTTGTTGACTGGGGATGAATTCTTTAAACAAATAGCTTTTAGAAGAGCTGCTCGATTAAAAGCAGGTATGGAAGCAATTAACTCAGGTATCTCTGACTCTAAAGGCATAGCTAAATATGTTGAAGATAAACTAAGTAAAGTAGTGACTGTTGGTGGACAGGTTATGTCTGAAGAAGCTTTAATAAGAGAAGCTGTAAAGCAAGCTGATGACTTAGGTTTAATAGGTCAAAAGTTCGCTAAGAAAAGAGCTGCTCACATTAAGAAGTATGTTGACGATAACTTTGATGAGGACGCTTCTAACCTTGCAGCTTATGCTCTAGAAGAAGCTAAATACTTCACACACACTAGAGAGTTAGAAGAAGGGACTTTAGGAAAAGGCATACAAAACCTAACAAAGAACTTTGCGTTTGCTAGATTTGTTCTACCTTTTGTTCGTACTCCTTCAAATCTTTTAAGTTTTGCTTTAGAGAGGTCTCCCTTGGGATTGCCTTACAGGATTCCAGGTACAAATAAAAAATTGAATGTACCAGGATTAAGGGCAGAAGCGGAAGCTATGAGAGAAGGATTGAAGTCTAGTGATCCTGTAGTTAAAGCAGCAGCTAGAGGTAAGATTGTAACAGCTTTTACAGCTGCTGGTTTGTTTTACGACATGGTGTTTAATAATAATAACACATTTCCAACCGTTACAGGAGGCGGACCTAAAGATGAGAAGCAAAAGAAGATACTAGCGGAGACTGGTTGGAGACCTTACAGCATAAAAATGGGTGATACATATTACAGTTACCAACGGTTAGACCCAATCGCTACTTTACTAGGCATCAGTGCTGATATGAGTGAGATGATGAAGGAAAATCAAGAAGCTAACGAAGAAGGATTGGAGCAAGTAGGTATAGCAATGGCAACAGCTCTAGCTCGTAATGTAGGTAATAAATCTTACCTAGCTGGTGTTCAGTTATGGGCAGATGCATTCAAAGACCCAGAAAGATTTGGAGAGAAGTTAGGTAGAAACTATGTTAGTTCTTTTGTTCCTAATGTACTTTCTCAAATGCAAGACTATGATAAGCAATCTATGAGAGAAGTGAGGAGTATTGCGGATGCTGTTTTGAAAAAAATGCCTGGAGGTAGAGATATGCTTGATCCTAGACGAAATATATTAGGAGAAGAGAAAATAATTGATTACGGTACAATGGGATTCATTAATCCTGTAGCTACTTCAAAAGAAAAAGATGATGAAGTATTACAGGAAATGGCAGACTTACAATATGCGTTCAGGCAACCTAGTCCTAAAGTATCAAACGGTAATGTTGATTTATTAAACTTTGTTAACAATAAAGGAAGAACTGCTTACGATAGAAGTCTTGATCTATTACAAACAGTAACAGTAGGTGGACGTACTTTAAGACAGACTTTAAAACGATTGATTAACTCTGCTCAATATCAAAGACTTCCTGGTTTTTCTGCTGAAGTAGGTGTTGATAGTCCTAGAGTACAAGAGATAACTAAAGTGTTAAGACGATACAGAAAAACAGCTAAAAGAGAAATGTTAAAAGAATTTCCTGATGTAGCATCACAAATAAATATTGTAGATCGTGCTTTAAAACTTAACAGGCAAGGTGTTAACAGACAAGAAGTGCTTGAACTTTTATCACAAACAAACTAATAATAGATTACCATGGCTAATACATACGTAGACTACACAGTTGGAGCAAGTCAGACGGACTTTGCATTCTCATTTCCTTATCTTGATGACACTCACGTAGTTGTACAGCTAGACGATTCAACAGTTGATTCTCCAGGAGGTAAGTTTTATACTGTTTCTACAGGAGATTATTCTATTATTACATCTCCTTCTGCTCTTATTAGGTTTTCTTCTGCTCCTGAGACTGGTGCTAGGATAAGGATTAAGAGAGACAGTGCATCTGACACCGCTCTTGTAGACTTTGAGAATGGTAGTGTACTTACTGAAGTAGAACTAGACCGTGCTTACTTACACAACTTATATCTTAGCGAAGAGATTGAAGAGGGTAGTGGTAAGAACACAATGACTAAAGACCCTGTTGATGGGAACTATGACGCTGATTTAGCTAAGATTAAAAACCTAGCTGATCCTACAAACCCACAAGATGCAGTAACTAAGAACTACGCAGATACTACCTTTGTTGATGTAGCTGGTGATACGATGACAGGTAACTTGGACATGGGTGGTAATAAGGTTACCTCATCTGCTGTCCCTGGTACTGGTAATGATTTAACTAACAAGACTTATGTAGACGGTCAAGACGCACTACAAGTTACCAAAGCAGGTGACAATATGACAGGTGACTTGGCTATGGGTGGTAACATGGTCAGTGGTTTAGGTGCTCCTCTTAGTAGTGATCACTCTGCTCGTAAAGGTTATGTAGATGATCAAGACGCTCTTCAAGTTAACAAGAGTGGAGATTCGATGTCAGGTAACTTGGATATGCAAACAAATGATATTCAAAACGTTGATAAAGTTACAGGGTTAATTTCCCCTGCTAGTGGTAGTCACGCTACGAATAAGACTTATGTAGACGCTGAGATTGCTACTTCTTTAGCTACAGGTGTTGCAGGTGGTCCTATCGATACTGTTAACATTGCTTCTTCTGCAATTACTACAGACAAGATCGATGATGATGCTATCACTGCTGACAAGCTTGCTAACACTGCTGTTACTCCAGGAGCTTACACTGCCACTAATCTTACAGTAGACGCACAAGGAAGGATCACAGCAGCTGCTAACGGTAGTGCTTCTCCTTCTGCTGCTGATGTTAAGACTCTTTACGAAAGTAATGCAAACACTAATGAGTATGATGACGCTGAACAAACTAAGCTTGCAGGTATTGCAACAGGTGCAACAGTTAACTCTAGTGACGCTACTTTATTAGCACGAGCTAATCATACAGGTTCTCAAACCCTATCTACTATTAGTGACGCAGGTACTGCTGCTGCTAATAATACAGGAGATTTTGCTACAGCGGCTCAAGGTTTGTTAGCTGATAGTGCAGTACAGAACGGTGACAGTAGTTTAGCACTGACTAGTGCCACAGGTAATGTAAACATGGAAATAGGTGGGGCTGCTGGTTTTAAAGCTTTTATCGATTTAAAAAACCCAAGCACTGATGATTATGATCTTAGAGTTGTAAGTGATGATATTACTACATTGGATGCAGTTCACACTTCAAGAGCTAGGATCGAAGGTCATAATTCATTAGGGTTGTGTGCTGGTGATACATCAGGTGGTACTCCAATTCCTGAAGTTGTTACAATTGAATCTAATGGTATAAAACTAAGAGGCACTGCTACTCAACTAACCTTTGAAGATACAGATGAGATAGGCACTCCCACAGAAATTGCTGTGTCCATGAACGCAAGAGCATTGAGGTTTGGGTTTCAAGATTCACCTAGTACGCAAGCTTTTGCAGTCTTTGGTAGGAATATTACTTTAGCTGGAGGTACAGTAGCAGAAATGAACGCTTTAACAGCTGCGGATGGTGCGTTAGAGGGTCAAGTTGCAGTTGTATCTAATGGAAACTCTGGTTCTATTTGTCTAGCGATGTACACAGGAACTGCTGGGGCAGGTGGTTCTTGGAAAGTATTAGCTACTCCAGGTTCAGCAATATCAGCTTAATAAAAACTAATGACAGAATCAGTATCACACTTCCTCGACACTGCTCTAGCTGTTATTCTAGGAGCTATTGGATGGGTTATAAAAAAGCTATCGGATCGCTTAGAAACAGATGAGAAGCGATTGACTAAGATAGAAGTAGAACTTGCTACGCAAAGGGAACGAGATACTGCTGTTGAAAACCGT
>MDSX01081493.1_pt1 | contig 19911 bp, 15 predicted proteins | sample 811141 | NCBI WGS metagenome assembly MDSX01 (sample SAMN05326642, study PRJNA326480) | marine metagenome | isolation source: seawater | place: Atlantic Ocean: South East | collected 2010 | reverse complement strand
TCGAGTAGCGACTTGAGTGCCTCTTCGGTTTCTTCGTACTCATTCCCAACAATCGCAACTTGACGGAGACGAAATCCCATCATGACACCCCATTATTTCTATTTCCTATGCACTTCATCTGCTCTCAGGCTAGAACGATGCCTATGCCTTCACCTGAATACTCGATAATCGACAATAAAGAGTTATCTCAATTCGAGCTTCGCGACATGGGCGCCGCTGCCAATCTTCTAAGTTTCGCAACTTACGCGCTCCAAGGGAACATTTATTCGATACCTCACGTCGAGACAGACCCCGCTCGCCGAGGTGAAGGTTTCGCTGACTTACTCATGGAAGGCATCCTCGATTACTGCGAAGTTAGCGACACGAGGATCATGCCGATCTGCTCATTCGCCAAGGAACACATGCACCTTCGGCCCCACCGACAGCACCTCCAAGCATAAACACCCTGCGATCTCAGTAGATGTACAGCAGCGAGGTTATTGACGCAGTGGTTCCATAACCTCTGATATGAATACGTCTGTCTCGGCCGCAGATGATGGGTTACCAAAGTCCAACACAAAGTGTTCGAAACCATGCGTAATGAATTCCTCTAGTTGACTCCGGAACTCAGCCGCTTCAGAGGTGGTTTGAGGGAGCGCTGCCTCGATTGTCAGAGAAAACTGCACGTCAGTTTTAGAACGGCCGCCCGCTTCCAAGCACCTGAGCATAACATCGCGCTTTCGGAGCAGTGAGTCGATATTCCCTCGCCAAACGGTGTTCCAAATGTCAGATGCTCGAGCAGCCAAGGGTATTCCTACCTTTTCACCGGAAGTACCAATACAAACTGGCGGTGGGATTTCTGGCAACGGTGGCGCTGAGGCCCCGTCAATTTGAAAGTGACTCCCATTGAAACTTGGGTCTACATCTGTCCACATCAGTCGACAAATCTGCAATGTTTCTTCCAGCTGCTCGAAACGTTCTTTGGGACGGGGAAATTCGTAGCCATACGCGTGATATTCATCTTCTCGCCAACCAGCGCCGATTCCCAAAATAAACCGATTTCCCGTCAAAAATTGCAGGGTGCTGGCCATCTTGGCTGTGAGCGCTGGTGGCCTATACCCAACGCCGAGTACATGGTGGCAAAAGTCGACGTTGGGAAATTTCGCAGCACACCACGTCAGAGTTGTCCAGGCTTCAAGAAAAGGGTCAGACTTTTCGTCAAAGCCGTAAAAGTGGTCGGCTATCCAGATGCTGTCAAAATGGTCGTTCACGGTCGGCAAAATGTGTTCAATTTGGTAATTAACTATTGGCTGGTGATCACTCCACCTGTTCCCTATAACAGGAGAGAGCCACCCAAACTTCAGTCCTTTTGCGCTTCCGCTCACAGTTAATCCCTTACCCGAAATCGTTGACTAGCTGCGGACTGAAGTGCGCCATGCGTACGTATCGCTCTCACTGCCATTCTGGATTGCCACTAGGCGCTCCCTTAACCTCAGCGTGTTCGCCCCAGGTTGCCCGTCCCCGAAGATAATTTCCGAAGACCCTTTTAACATCGTTCCAACGGGAGAGAGCACTGCCGCAGTACCCGAAAGAAAGGCTTCGCCACGCGAGGCCCAGTCTTCAAGTTCATCAAGTTCTATTCGCCGTTCCTGCACTTCGTATCCGAGGTCGGCCGCTAAAGAGATAACGGACGACCGAGTAACACCGTGTAAGAAGGAGCTGTCAAGCTGTCGAGTCACGATCGTTTTGTCGTCAGCTAAAAAGAAATTGGCTGCGCCTGTCTCGGTTATGTCTCCCGCCGTCGCAAACAAAATCTGATCAACCGCAGCGTTACGCGCCATGGCATCGAGGGTCGGTGCTAGAGCCATGGCGTAATTTGCTCCAGATTTGACCATACCGAACTGAGGTGTCGTCCGCGGAATGCTTTCTTCGACGAGCAAAGTAAGTGGTCGAACTCCACCTTTGAAATAGTCACCAACCGGGCAATTCACGACAAAGAGTAGCGCTTCAGCTGTTGGAGTTGCGGCGGCTCCGATGTTTGGTTCAGTGCCGATTATGGTCGGACGAATATACAGAGACCCAGGTGCCTCTGGGACTTCATCAACATTGGCTTCGACACTATCAATGATCATTTGTCTGAGTAACTCTGCATCCGGAACAGGTAACCGCAGCTGAGTAGCGCTTTGACGCATTCGATTTACATGATCATCGAGACGAAATATTGCCAGCGAGCCGTCTACCTGCTGGTGGGCTTTCAAGCCTTCAAAAATAGCGCTGCCATAGTGCAATGCATGCGCAGCCGGACTCAGTGAAAAGTTTCCATATGGTTCAACGGCGCCCGCATACTGATACGTGCCGTCAGATGTCGGCGCCGTTGCCATCCAATCGCAGAAAACGGTGCCAAAGGGTACTGACATAGGATCGGGTTTTTCACTCACGAGCGCTCCCTTCGAATGAGTGACTTTAGCTCACCTTCAGTGAAATAAGGTCAGAATTGTCATTCCAATCGAATGCAATGTGACGCGCGGTCTAATTCTCACCTACTTTGTTGCTATGACACAACTCACCCAGTCCGTCCGCCTCGAATTCGCAGACGACATAGCGCTAATCCGAATTGACAATCCCCCCGTTAATGCACTCAGCCACCACGTACGGCAAGGATTACTGGATGGGATGAAGCAGGCCGAAAGCAGCGAAGCTTCGGCAATTGTCCTTATCTGCGATGGCCGGACATTCATTGCCGGAGCCGACATAACCGAATTTTCTGGTCCCCCTATGCCTCCAAGCCTCCAATCGGCACAGGACGCTATGGAAAACTGCACCAAGCCCGTTGTGGCTGCCGTCCATGGCACCGCGTTGGGTGGAGGCCTAGAAGTAGCTTTGTGCGCCCATTACCGAGTTGGGTCGCCAAGTAGCCAGTACGGATTACCAGAAGTCAAACTTGGCCTTCTACCAGGTGCAGGCGGCACCCAAAGACTGCCCCGCGTAACAGGTGCTGAGAAAGCTTTGCAAATGATGACCAGCGGTGACCCAATTTCTGCCGAGGAAGCCCTTGCGTGCGGCCTGATAGACGAGATAGCAGAAGAACTTGAAGCGGGCGCTATCGCCTTCGCTCGACGCGCCGTGAGTGAAAGTTTCCCATTGCTCCGCATTCGAGACCGCAATGACAAACTGTCCGACGTATCTTCAGATCTGTTTAAAGAATTTCGTCAAGGAATTGCGAGAAAGACCCGTGGCTTTCTGGCACCTGAATACAACGTTCGATGCGTGGAGGCAGCCGTACAACTCGATTTCGAATCGGGACTTGAAAGGGAACAAGAACTGTTTAAAGATTTGATGAAGGGCACACAGTCGAAGGCGCAGCAGTACTACTTCTTCGCCGAACGCGCCGCATTAAAAATTCCCGGACTCCCCAAGGACACTAAATCGATTGACATTGCGACATGTGGGATCCTCGGGGCAGGAACAATGGGCGGCGGCATAGCGATGAACTTCGCAAATATCGGAATCCCTGTGACCATTGTCGAAAGAGACAGCGAAGCACTTGAGCGGGGTTTGGCCGTAGTCCGGTCAAATTATGAAAGAACCGCGGCACGCGGCGGAATCACCAGCGATGACGTCGAAACCAGAATGGGTTTGATAAGCGGATCTACAGATATGGGTGACTTCGCCGACTGCGACTTAGTTATTGAGGCAGTCTTTGAGAATCTCGAGCTTAAAAAATCAATTTTTGAGCAACTAGATAGCATCTGTAAGCCTGGCGCCGTCCTTGCATCAAACACATCTGCACTCGACATAAATGCTATCGCTTCAGCTACCAACAGGCCTGAAGCCGTCATCGGAATGCATTTTTTCTCACCTGCGAACGTGATGAAAATGCTTGAAGTCGTGCGCGGCGACGTCACCTCCGACATAGCGATAGCTACTGCCATGGGAATAGGTCGAAGTATTGGCAAAACGCCAGTGTTGTGCGGTGTCTGCCATGGCTTCGTTGGAAACCGAATGCTGTTTATGCGCGGTATCGAAGCTGAGAAAATGATCTTGGAAGGAGCATCACCTGCACGAGTAGACCAGGTGCTCTTTGACTTCGGCTTTCCGATGGGGCCCTTTGCGATGAGCGACTTAGCGGGACTCGATATCGGATGGGACGAGACGACATCCTCCGGCTCCACCGTCCGGGAACTCCTGTGTGAGAGTGGTCGAAGGGGCCAAAAGAACGGAAATGGCTATTACACCTATGATCCCGAGACACGAGCGGCCACTCCAGATCCGGAAGTTGAGCAAATCATACGAGAATTCGGCGAACGACAAGGCATCGAGCAGCGGGAAATTTCTGACCAAGAAATACTCGAAAGATCTCTCTACCCAATGATCAACGAGGGCGCAAAGATTCTGGCAGAGGGCATCGCTATTCGAGGCAGCGATGTAGACGTTGTCTGGATCAATGGCTATGGCTGGCCTATGTACACCGGAGGACCCATGTTCTGGGCAGATACCGTCGGGCTGAGCGAAGTCGCCGAAAAGATCAAGCACTATTCCTCAACGCTCGGAGGCGACCACTGGGAGATTGCACCGCTCATTGAAGATCTCGTCGAAACAAATGGTTCCTTGAGCGCTCACAGCAACTAACTACCTTAAATGACCGCCGACTATTGCACACTTGCCTCAAGCTATGTTGAGGAACTACGAGCCCGGAGCTCTGAGATAGACGCCCAGAGGTCTGTTCCCCAGGACCTCGCCGAGCGCTTAGCGCAAGACGGGTTCTATAGGCTTTGCACCCCCGAGGCTCTCGGCGGCGTCGCCGCCCCACCAAAGACGCTTGCACAAGTCTGCGAAATTCTTGCAAATGGAAACGGCTCTGTGGCCTGGTGTGTTTTTATCGGCGCGACCTCGCAGTACATGTTCCCAGCGGCTTCACCGCAACTAATCCAAGAGCTCCTCGTTGACCCAAGTCTTATAACGAGCGGAGTGTTTGCTTACTCAGGCCGTGCCCGCTCAGATGCAGCTACAAATTCTTGGAGTGTAAGTGGCCGTTGGGACTGGGGCTCGGGGTGCCATAACGCTGATTGGATTTCAGGCGGCGTTCTCTTACAAGACGACAACGGTGATCCGATCCTCAATAGCGGCGGCCACCCCGCAGAAGCGAGAGCATTTTTCAGGCCAAAGGAATTGACTATTCACGACAATTGGCACACAAGTGGGCTTAAAGGCTCAGGCTCAAGCTCATTTACTGCTGAAGATGTCATCTTGGCAGATTACCGAATCGCACGAGTCGATGATCTCTCAACGTCTGAACATGTCAACACACCGCTCTACCGGTTTCCCCGATTCGGTTATCTCGCACTTCCAATTGGAGCGATAGCACTAGGAATGGCTCAAGATGCTTTAAGTGAGGCTTTGGCCGTGGCTAAGTCGAAAACCCCGACAGGGTCTCGTCGCACTTTGGCCTCACGGCCCGCATTCCATACAGAGATTGCGCTGGCGGACACTAGCTTGCGCGCCGCTCACCTTACGTTTTACAACGATATCGATCATGCCTGGAGCGAGGCTCAAGACCAGACGGGATCGCTTTCCACACGCCAGAAGTTGCGGACCTCGACGGCTCACGCCGTGACGACTGCAGCTCAGGTTATCGATCGTATGTACACGGTCGTAGGAGGAACATCGATCTACGAGGAATCTGCCCTACAGCGCCATTTCAGGGACGTACACGTCGCCTCTCAACACATGATGGTCTCGGAGCCCGTAATGGAGTTAGCAGGTCGAGTGATAACAGGCGTTGAAGACAATGCCCCAGGGCTTTGAGCCACTAACGTCGCTTTCAATGAAGGCTGACACACCGTCCCATCGGGAATGCTATGACCAGGAATTCACCCTTGAGTCCCACCCGAATAACGACCTCAGTGTCGAGGAAGAGCGTCTACTGCGAAAGCGCGAGACTGCATTGGGTTACCGGATCATGGCTTCCTGGGGTTGGGGCGCAGACGGCTCAGGACATATCACAGCTCGCGACCCAGAAAACAAAAATTGTTTTTGGCTCCTCGGATACGGCGTACCTTTCGCTAAAGCGACAATCGATGACCTTGTACTCATTGACGAAGCTGGCGCTTTAATCGAAGGAAACCGCGCTGCTAATCCTGCTGCATTTCATATTCATGCACCGATTCACGCTGCTCGAGGCGACGTAATTGGAGCCATACACACCCACACTCCTTACGGAACACCGTTCTCGGCGTTAGCAGAACCCCTTCCGATGAGTTCGCAAGAAGCGGCTGCCTTTTATGAGCTACAGGGCGTTTATGAAGGCGAAGAACTCAACGTCACAGACCTTCAAACTGGCCGCTCGATCGCAGAGGCGCTCGGCGACGGTCGATTGGTAATCCTTGCTAACCATGGCCTACTGACCGTAGGAACAAGTGTCGCATCTGCAGTCGGCTTTTATCTCAACGCTGAAAGGGCGGCTGAGGTGGCAGTCAAGGCTCCCCACGGAAGGCAGATATCTTCGAGTGCGGCCCAAGAAGTACATGCGTCAGTTGGAAACGAGCTTAATGGTTGGCATATCTTTCAATGGCTAGTTCGATCGAGACTCGGCGATCCGGCCGAAGTCGGTTAAATGCAGGAAAGAACCTAATGTCTGAATTTGACGTGGTAGTGGTCGGCGCGGGTAACGCCGCATGTTGCGCTGCCTTAGCCGCGGCCGAGCACGGTGCCCGGGTTCTCGTTCTTGAACGAGCATCCCAACCTGAATCCGGCGGAAACAGCAGATTTACTGCCGGAGCGATTCGATTCGCTTACGACGGCGTCGACGATCTGGTTGCACTCATGCCGGACCTAACTGAAAGCGAAATCGCAGCTACCGACTTTGGGTCCTACACCGAGGCTCAGTTTTATGACGACATGGGTCGCGTTACTGATTATCGAACAGATCCTGAACTCGCGAGTTATTTAGTCTCTGAAAGCAAGCCGACAGTGCTTTGGATGCAACAAAACGGTGTCCGCTTTGCCCCTATTTGGGGTCGCCAGGCGTTCAAGGTAGATGGCAAGTTCAAGTTTTGGGGAGGACTAACTGTGGAAGCCTGGGGCGGTGGAGAGGGACTAGTAGACGCTCTCCACGGGTCACTTGCTGACAAAGGCATTGAAATTCGTTTTGGGGTCGCCGCCAAGAGCCTTATCTTTGATGGCTCAACTGTCCGCGGAATAGTGGGTCGACAAGACGGAGAAGCGGTCGAGATAAGCGCCAGTTCAGTTATTTTGGCCGCGGGCGGTTTTCAAGCTAATACCGAATGGCGAACTCGTTACTTGGGTCCAGGCTGGGACCTGTCCAAAGTTCGCGGCACGCGGTTTAATACTGGAGATGGCATAAAGATGGCGCTCGATATTGGGGCGATGCCATACGGCAACTGGAGCGGCGCTCATGCGGTCGCTTGGGAGTACAACGCGCCAGAATTCGGCGATCTTGCCGTTGGAGATGCTTTTCAAAAGCACAGCTACCCCTTTGGAGTGGTTATCAACAATGATGGGCAACGCTTCCTTGACGAGGGGGCCGATTTCAGGAACTACACCTACGCCAAATACGGGCGAGAAATCCTGAAACAACCGGATTATTCAGCTTGGCAAATTTTCGACGCCAAAGTCGACCACCTACTCCGAGATGAGTACCGAATTCAGCAAGTCACCAAAGTACATGCCAACTCCATCGAAGAGCTTTGCGCTCGGATGGATGGGGTAGACACGAGCGCAGCGTTAGAGACCATTAGGCAGTACAACGAGGCCGTAGATACCACAACAGCATTCAACCCCAACATAAAAGATGGTCGTTCGACAAGCGGTCTTGACATCAACAAAACTAACTGGGCGAATACGCTCGACGAGCCACCCTTTCAGGCATACAACGTGACATGTGGGCTCACCTTCACGTTTGGAGGTCTGAGGATAGACAGCACAGGCCAGGTTCTCGATACGGATTTAGTCCAAATACCTGGCCTGTACGCCGCTGGAGAGCTTGTCGGGGGCTTGTTCTATGGCAACTACCCCGGCGGCACCGGCTTAATGGCCGGAGCCGTCTTCGGAAAATTAGCGGGCACAAGCGCCGCAACAAACCGAACTAGTTAACACTCCGGTCTTTGCCCTCCCAATAAGGTTTGCGCAGTTCCGTCTTCAAAATTTTCCCAGCAGGGTTCCGTGGAATTAAATCTATGCGGTCGACTGACGTCGGACACTTGAAGTGAGCCAAGCGCTCTCGGCAATAGTCGATCAATTCATCTTCGCTTGGGTCACTACCTGGGGCAACGATAATAATCGCCTTCACCGTCTCCCCCCATTTCTCATCTGGCACACCGATAACAGCCACGTCAGCTACTTCCGGATGCGCCATCAACGCATTTTCCACTTCGGCGGGATAAATATTTTCAGCGCCAGAAATAATCATGTCCTTGACGCGGTCATGGATGAACAGAAAGCCGTCGGAAAGGTACCCAGCATCCCCTGTACGGAACCAGCCCTTTCCTTCTTCGTCTCGACCTTCCGGATAGACCTCGTCGGTCGCTGATGGGTCTTTCCAGTAGCCCTTTAAGGTGACCACTGACCTAAGCCATATTTCTCCTACCTCGCCCTCCCCTAGGTCTTCCAACGTTTCAGGATCAACAATGCGGAGATCAATGTCTGCCCAAGGTCGACCGGCGGAGCGAAGCAGATTAGCTTTGGGGCCCCCTGGGTCATGATCCTCTGCCCGCAAGATGGTACCCCCGCCAGTCGTTTCAGTCAGTCCATACGCTCCGACGAAGTCACACCCCATCAACTCAATACTGCTAATCAGAACTTCCTCGGTGATAGGTGAAGCCCCATAGACCATGGTTCGGAGGCTCGAGAAGTCCGTCTCTTGTGCTTCTGGCGTGATTAACAAAAACTGCAATATTGCCGGCACTAGCAAAGCATTCGTTACAGAGTATGTCTCTACGAGACGCAGCAGCTCCACTAAATCGGCTTCTCGCAATAAAACATTCGTGCCCCCGTTGAAGAGCCCTACAACTCCCCACCCGCTCCCAGCAATGTGAAACAGGGGCATTGCAACCAAGTTCACACTGCTTTCGTTAAAAGACCACTCGCGACTTGCCTCGGGCAAAAACGAGAAAAAATTCCGATTAGTTAATTCGACACCCTTAGGCAACCCCGTGGTTCCAGATGTATACAGCTGGTAGCACGTGTCAGTCCATCCGACCTCCACTTGAGGGTCGTCACTAGCCGCACTATCAATCCACGCCACGTACGACTCCCTGTCACCACCTTCGCCCACAACAACTACCTTCGTAACTGTTTCTAAATTCATCTCGTCAAGATGGGCGAGAAACTCCTGCCCTATGAGCAAAACCTTCGCTTCAGAATGGTTGAGGATGTACTCCATCTCAGGCGCAGCTAATCGCCAGTTCACCGAGACTCCTACTGCGTTAATCTTTCCCGCACCGAAGAGGTAACTGAAATACTCCGGGCCGTTTTTGTCGAGGTGCGCAACACGGTCTTGGGGGCCAACACCAGCTGCCAATAGAGCGTTTGCTACTTGATTCGACTCCCGGTCGAGGTCACCATAGGTCCACTCGCGGCCCTCGAAAATCATCGCCAATTTATCTGGTTGACTTTCGGCATGCACACGCGTGATATCAGCTAGCGACGTGATTTCTGACATTCCTTATTTCCTCCAACGAAGGCAGATGCAACAACCTGACTCTAGCGATTCAAATGACAGTCCCTGACCAGGTGGGATCACACCAAGAAGATGTAGCTTTAGACCGGTACCAATAACCAAATGGGGTGGCATGTCAAAGATCATCTACACACACACCGACGAGGCGCCAGCTCTCGCGACGTATTCCTTCCTCCCAATAATCCAAGCGTTTGCAAAGGCAGCCGGCATAGCAGTGGAAACGCGCGACATCTCCCTCGCAGGGCGCGTGCTATCTGCTTTTCCCGAGGACCTTCAACCGAGCCAACGGATCGACGACGCCTTAGCTGAACTCGGGGACATGACACTCCAGGCTGACGCCAACATCATTAAGCTACCGAACATTTCAGCCTCAATCCCTCAGCTTCAAGCAACGATAAGTGAATTACAAGCGGCCGGGTTTTCGGTGCCCGACTACCCCACCGAGCCTGTCGACGACACAGAGAGAGAAATACAAGAGAAGTACGATCGCGTGAAGGGCTCCGCTGTAAACCCCGTTCTCCGAGAAGGAAACTCAGACCGCAGAGCACCTAAAGCAGTGAAAGCATTTGCTCAAAAGTTTCCTCATTCAATGGGATCTTGGTCACCAACCTCCAAGACTCATGTTGCAACCATGGGTGAACACGACTTTCGTTCCAACGAAAAATCTGTGACCATCGACACAGACTCGACTTTGCACATAGAGCACGTTGACAGTGAAGGAAACGTGACCCACATGAAGGATGTCCAGGTTGCAGCGGGCGACGTGGTCGATGCAACCTTCATGTCTGTCAAAGAGCTACGCACGTTCCTAGACCGCGAGTTGTCGAGCGCCCAAAACGCCAACATCCTCTTTTCTCTACATCTAAAGGCCACAATGATGAAGGTCTCCGACCCCATCATCTTCGGCCACTGCGTTAAAGCATATTTCGCTAACGTGTTCGAAGAGTTCGGCCCGCAATTAGAGCAACTTGGCGTGAACGTCAATAACGGCTTAGGAGACCTCCTAGAAGCTATAAAAGCCCTCCCGGACGATGAACGTGAGCGCATTCAAGAGGCGATAAACGAAGCATACGAAAGCGGACCAGCCCTGGCGATGGTCGACTCAGATAATGGCATCACTAATCTCCACGTCCCGAGCGACGTGATAGTCGATGCTTCAATGCCCGCAATGCTTCGCACCTCGGGTCAAATGTGGAACGCACAAGGTGAACAGCAGGACACCAAAGCAGTTATTCCAGATAGCAGTTACGCCGGAATCTACCAAGCAGTAGTTGAGGACTGCATCAAAAACGGTGCCTACGATCCAACAACCATGGGCTCCGTACCCAACGTAGGACTAATGGCTCAAAAGGCAGAGGAATATGGGAGCCACGACAAAACGTTTGAGCTTTCTGCTGCTGGCACCATGAGGGTTAGCGACGCCACTGGTACACCGCTCCTGGAGCACAAAGTAGAACAAGGGGATATCTGGCGGATGTGTTCCGTAAAAGACGCCGCCATCCAAGACTGGGTCAAACTCGCGGTTTCCCGAGGACAAGCAACGAAGGCAGTTGTTGCGTTTTGGTTGGACGAAAACCGTGCTCACGACGCACAACTCATCGAAAAAGTCCACAACTACCTCCAACACCATGACACCGATGGACTAACAATTGAGGTGCTTTCACCTGTTGAGGCCACAAAACTTTCCCTTGAAAGAATTCGACGAGGCGAAGATACGATTTCGGTAACCGGCAACGTTCTACGCGATTACAACACCGACTTGTTTCCGATCTTAGAAGTGGGCACTTCCGCGAAGATGCTCTCAATCGTCCCACTAATGAATGGAGGCGGCTTATTCGAAACTGGTGCAGGAGGCTCTGCCCCCAAACATGTTCAACAGTTCGAAGCGGAAAATCACCTTCGCTGGGACAGCCTCGGCGAGTTTCTAGCGCTCGCAGTGTCGTTCGAACATCTCGGAAACGCCACCGGCAACAGAACAGCGATTACGCTTAGTGCCGCTCTTGACAAGGCAACCGGAAGACTACTGGACGAAGGCAAATCGCCTAGCCGGAAAGTAAAGGAGCTCGACAACAGAGGCAGCCACTTCTACATAGCCTTGTGGTGGGCTGAGGCCATGGCGCAACAAAGCGATGATCCGGCACTTGCCGAACTCTTTGCGCCGCTAGCTAAAGAATTAGCAGACCAGCAAGAGAAAATTCTGCAGGATCTGATCGATTGCCAGGGCAGCAGCATGGATATCGGCGGCTACTATTACCCCGACCCTGAGTTAGCCGAAAAGGCGATGCGACCCAGCGCTACGCTCAACGAAATCATCGATACCTTCGCCCCCTGAACAGCAGCCCGAGTGAAATAGGCCGAATTGTGGATCAGGTTCTTGCTATCACTGTGTTCAATGGCTTAGTTTTTCGTCACTAAACGCCCGTTAGGCTGCGAGAAGCAGGATTCAGATTCTGAGTCTTTATATAGAAGGGGAACAACTAAACAGTGACCCGATCTCAAACTCCGACGCGCACTGAAGCTCTTCTCTCTGTCGCCGACCTCCACACCCACTTTGAATTGGATACGGGAACTCTCCGGGCCGTGGACGGTGTCAGCTTTGAGTTGAAACCGGGCCAGACTTTAGGCATCGTCGGAGAGAGCGGGTGCGGGAAAACCGTACTTTCACGAACAGTGATGCGCCTGAACCTTGGCGACAACGTGAGCACATCAGGAACCATAAAATTTGCAGGCCGCGATCTTCTCAACCTACCTACCAACGAGATGAACGAGATCTGGGGTCGAGAAATCGCCATGGTTTTCCAGGATCCGATGACCTCCCTGAACCCAGTAGTCAAAATCGGTAGACAGGTCTCAGAGCACGTTCGCAAGCATCTTGGCACTTCAAAAAAAGAGGCGCGTGAGCTAGGAATAGAATTGCTTCGAAGCGTTCGCATACCTGAACCAGAACGCGCGTTCAACTCTTTCCCCCACGAACTTTCCGGCGGGATGAGACAGCGCGTTTCGATCGCTATCGCCCTTGCCTGCAGCCCTAAACTTCTATTTGCCGATGAGCCAACGACGGCGCTCGACGTAACCGTCCAACATCAAATCCTGAATCTATTGGGCATACAACAAACCGAACGGGATATGGCAATGGTGCTCATAACCCATGACCTAGGTGTTGTTGCTGGTCGTACTGATGAAATAATTGTCATGTATGCGGGCAAAGTGGTCGAGCACGCGCTAACTAGAGACATTTTCAGTGAGACAAGCCACCCGTATACCGAAGCATTACTGCGGTCGATCCCCACCACAGATCAACCTAGCCACACCCGGCTTGCTGCCATTGCCGGACGACCCCCGGACCTCATCCAACCAACAGAGGGATGCTCCTTCAGCCCTCGGTGCCCATACGCTCAGGAGCGCTGCTACAACGAAGAGCCACCGCTGCGCAGCAACGAAAACGGTCACCTGTCCGCTTGCTGGTACCCGGTAGGCACAGACGAAAACATTGTCGCGTGGAAAACGAACCTTGAATCTGGACGGCCAGCAACCATTGCAGTAGCAGAAGGGCATGCCATAGATGATGTATCTTCTGCGGCATTTCGGGGAACGCCCTGATGGCTGGAACCGGAACTGCTCATCTCCGAGAGCCTGAGGATGTCCTGCTTCGGGCAGAGGGCCTTACTGTCCACTTTCCCATTTCACGTGGACGAGTCGTAAACGCGGTTAGTGGCATCAGCCTTGACTTGAAAGAGGGAGAGACTTTAGGACTCGTGGGCGAATCAGGGTGCGGCAAATCAACAACAGCGAAAACGTTGATACACCTTCCACCTCCAACTTCTGGCAGTGTGACATACCAAGGCGTTGCCTTGGCGTCCCTTAGCAAGGAAGAACTGCGCCAAAAGCGAACCGACTTGCAAATGATCTTTCAGGACCCTATTTCCTCACTGAACCCTTTACGCAAAATAGGTGACGTAGTTGCCGAGCCACTCCGCGTGTGGGGACCTACAGACAAAAAGAAGCAAGTTGCATTGGTTAACGAGATGCTCGATGCAGTGGGGATAGACCCACAAGTGGCCATGGTCAAGCGGCCCCATGAATTTTCTGGTGGTCAATGCCAACGGATATCCATCGCCCGCGCACTCGTCCTAAACCCGAAAGTAATTATTTGCGACGAGCCCGTCTCTGCCCTCGACGTATCCGTGCAAGCTCAGATACTGAACATGCTCCAAGACCTCAAAAACGACTACGGCTTGACGCTTGTGTTTATCGCCCACGACCTCGCTGTGGTCAAGAATATTTCCGATCGCGTCGCGGTCATGTACCTCGGCAAGCTTTGCGAAGTTTCTGAATCAAATGCTCTGTACACGAACCCAGCACACCCCTACACAAAGCTGCTGCTGAGCTCTAGCCCCATCCCTGACCCGGACGCCGAGCTCGACACTTCGGTTATTGAGCAGGCAGATGTTCCCTCGCCAATCGATCCTCCATCCGGGTGTCGCTTTAGAACACGTTGCGACTACGCAACGGACCTATGCGCCGTTGAAGAGCCCTCTATGCAAAAGATTTCCGATGACCACTACGTTGCGTGCCATCACCCACTCGTCTCTGTCCCCAACGCGGCGGAGGTGAGCGCCTGAAACATTTAAACTCTTGCTCGTGTAAGAGTTCGACGGCGGGCGCCCGCCTTCCGTTTATTGATAGTTCAAAGAGAACTCAGGGAGGGTTCACATGAAACAAAGCTGGCTTAAAGTCATCGCAGCGTTTTTTTCGCTTGCGCTGATTGCAGCTGCCTGTGGAGGCAGCGACAGCGACTCCGGATCAAGCGATTCAGCGAGTGCAACTGATAACAAATCGGAAGAGGTCATCGAATCCGGCAGCGAAGCCGAAGGAGATGTCGATACTGAAGTAGAAGAAGTAGTTGCAGAGAGCAGCTACGGCGGGAATTTGACTATCGGCCTTGAAGCCGAAGCAACGGGTCTTCGACCGTGGGAAGACGCCTGCTCTTCTCCCTGTCTGACGATGGTCGCGGCGGTTTATGACACTCTCGTAGCGATTCGAACTGACGGAACCGTCGGACCGTGGCTGGCCAGCGACTGGTCATCAAACGCTGACTTCACTGAATGGACTTTCAACCTGGTTGATGGTGTCGAGTTCCACAACGGCAATCCATTTACGGCCCAGACTTTGGTTGACATGTTTCCAATGCAACAAATTGGCGCTGCAGCGGGAGGGATCGTTACCGCTGCCGGGCTGACCGAAGTCGTCGCAGTCGATGACACGACGGTGAAATATGTTTTGAGCTCCGCTCACTCAGCTTTCCCGTCTTTCCTTATACAGCCGCCACTGGGAGCGCCATTTGATCCCGCAGCGGCTAGCGAGGACATGGATGGTTATTCCATGAACCCAATCGGGACGGGCCCATTCATGGTAGAGAACAGGGACCTCGACAACGAAACGTTGCTAGTGCGAAATCCCAATTATTGGATGAACGACGCCGACGGGAACCAGCTGCCATACCTAGATTCGGTTAGCTTCCGCCCAATCCCAGACGAAGGAACACGTTTAGATTCTCTGCTTTCTGGCACCACAGATGCCATGCAGACCTTGCGACAAGGGACCATTCGCGATGCACGGTCCGCTAAGGAAGACGGCGCCGACATTGTTCTCCTTGAATTTCAAGGCAACAACGTCGGTGGTGGCATGTACAACTTGAACATGCCACCACTTGACGACGTGCGCGTTCGCAAGGCACTGACTCAAATGAACAACCAAGATGCTGTGATCGAAGCATTAGGCGGAACAGGAATATCCCTACCCGGCACCCAATGGTTCAGCCCTGATAGCCCTTGGTACTCAGAGAAGGTTGCTGCTGCGTGGCCGAAGTTTGACTACGAGGCTGGGAAAGCGGGCCTGAAAGAATACATCGATGACCCAGAGCGCTCTGACGGGCGCTCGCCTGGTGAAAACATCGAAGTGGAACTTTCATGTCCGCCAGATCCAACCCTTCTTGCCGCTGTTCAGGTATGGGAGCAACTACTTACATCCTCCGGCATGGTTGATGTCAATCTGACGAATTATGATCAGCAAACGCACATCGGCTATGCCCTTGGAGCGCCTCCAGACTTTCAAGGATCGCACGGCATCCACTGCTGGCGTTGGTCCAACAACAACGATCCATCAACGGAGCTAAATAGACAGCTAGCTCCGCATACGTTGGAGGTCGCCGCCGCTTACGGGCTTGATGGAATTTTCACACCGACAAACTTCTTCAACTACTTCGATATCGAGGTATTTGGAGCACTAGTTCAAGCGACTCAAACCGACGTATTTGAGGAGCGCTACGCGCTTTACGAAATGGTGATGATGAAGTTCGCGCAGGATATTCCCGTCTACTACTCAGGCCATACTGCGACCATGCTCGCAGTTACGTCTGGCGTCGAAGGAATCAACGGCTGGGTTCTTCCAGATGGCACCTTTGGTGGCCAAGGATGGTCTGAACCGCAGCTAGGGCAGGCATTCTTAACTAATTAGTCAAGGTATGCGCTAATCGCGATCCCCCGGTAGGAGTTCAATTGTTAGCCAAAGTCTTAGCTATCCGAATGGTTCGGCTGATTGCCACACTATTCGTGGTTTCTTTATTGACTTTCCTTCTCGTTGAACAACTACCTGGGGATCCGATTCTGGCCATCCTTCCGCCCGAGGCACTTGACGATCTCGAAAATATCGAGAGAATACGTAAAGAGTTGAAACTGGATGACTCAGTCTTCACGCGTTACGCACGATGGGTAGGAGACGCTCTTCAAGGAGATTTAGGCAAGTCCTATATAACCGACCAACCCGTTGCTGAGGCAATCAAAGACCGAATTCCAGTAACTATCGAATTAGCTCTTTTAGCAACAATAATCGCGGCCTTATTTGCAATCCCTATTGGCGCCTTAGCCGCATACCGCGAGGGTGGATACTTCGACCGAATTACATCCGCCTTAACGACCGCTGCGCTCTCTATTCCAGGTTTCCTGGCCGGCATCTTCTTCATTTGGTTATTTACCCTCAAATTCAATTGGCTGCCATCCACGGGGTGGAACCGTCTAAGCGAAAAAGGCCTTCTAGCCAATTTACAAACTGCTATTTTGCCAGCGAGCGCATTAGCCCTGGCTCCCCTAGCCATCAACGCTCGCTTAATCAGAGCCGACATGATCGGCACACTTAAGGAGGATTACATCCTTTCGGCTCGAGCCAAGGGACTTCGCGATCGCTACATCCTCATGCGTCACGCGTTGCGGCCGAGTTCACTAACCGCAATTACGGTGTTCGCGCTGCAGCTTGGCGGACTCATTGGCGGAACCGTCGTTATTGAAACAGTATTTGCGTTACCCGGTCTCGGCACCCGTCTAATAAGTGGGATTTATCAACGCGACGTAATGATGATCCAAGGCATAACTCTGTTTATCGCCACCGTCTACGTCGTCGTAAACACTGCCGTCGATCTTTTGTATCTCGCTCTCGACCCAAGAATTCGGAGGCAATGATGTCTGGTCGACGACAACAGCGAGTACTTCAGATTTTTTCGGCGATGCCCTTGATAGTGAAAATCGCCTTACTTTGGTTAATTTTTATTCTTCTCGCTGCGATTTACAGTCGCCTTGACCGTCTTTTTGGTCAAGCCTTACCCTTGCAAGACCCCTTCTATCAACCATTTCTTTTTGGTGAAGCATCACCAGTGGAGGGGCCCTCCAGTGCACACTGGCTAGGCACAGACGTGCTCTCGAGAGACAACTTGTCGCGACTGCTGCACGGTGGCTGGGTCTCACTGGTTGTAGCTGGGACCGTTGTTATGTTCGGTATCATTATCGGCGGATTTGTAGGCGCTTTTGTTGGTTACGCTCGCGGACGGTTCGAGGCCATCACTATGGCTTCGCTTGATGTAATCCTGGCGTTTCCACCGCTAATCCTACTACTAGCACTGGTTGCCGTATATAAGGTGCGCAACCTAACAATGATCGCTTTGGTGTTTGGTGTACTGGGTGTTCCCACCTACGTGAGGATCGCCCGCGCAAGCACTCTTGGAGTGGCTGGCAGAGAATTCGTTCAGGCGGCTGAAGCGATTGGCACTCCTCGGCGCGCGATTCTCTTCCGAGAAATCATTCCGAACATATTGCCGGCGCTCTTTGCTTACGCTCTAATCAACGCCGGCTACGTGATTGTCATCGAGGGCACTCTGTCCTATTTAGGTCTTAGCGTTCAGATACCCGAACCGACATGGGGCAACATGATCAACGAAGGGCGGCGAGACATCCGTCAGACAATCCTGCCAATTTTTTGGCCTGGCTTATTTCTCACCCTCACCGTTGTTTCATTGAACCTTGTCGGGGATTGGTTACAGCAACGCATAGCGGTCCGCGACGCCGCACTCTAACTATGCATCCTTAACCTTCGACTCCAACCCAAGCGCCTGGTTAGCTTCGAGGGTCCCGGCGTCACCATAGATATGCAACTTCGATCTGCTGTCGTCGATATCAAGGTTGCGCATGGTCAATTGACCAATGCGATCAAGCGGCCCAAAAGCTTGATCCTCGACTCGCTCCATAGACAAACGATCAGGTTCGTAGGTTAGGTTCGGACCTTCGGTGTTCAGAATCGAATAATCGTCTCCTCGACGAAGGCGCAGTGTGACATCACCGGAGACGGCTGAGCCAACCCACCGCAGCAACGACTCTCGCAACATTAGACTTTGCGGGTCAAACCAGCGCCCCTCATAGAGCAAACGCCCCAGCCTGCGACCCATGGTGCGGTAATTTTCAATCGTATCTTCGTTGTGAATCGCGCTAACCAACCGTTCGTAAGCAATGAAAAGCAAAGCCAAAGCAGGGCTCTCATAGATTCCCCGTGATTTGGCTTCGATAATTCGATTCTCTATTTGATCACTCATGCCAAGGCCGTGCCGGCCCGCGATCAAGTTAGCTTCAAGGACAAGCGTTACAGGGTCATCGTAAGAGGCTCCGTTTATAGCTACCGGCCAGCCATCCTCAAAACTCAGAGAAACCTCTTCTTCAACAATTGATTCATCCTGATTCCAGTGAGGCACACCCATAATCGGAGCAACAATCTCCATACTTTGGTTCAACTCCTCCAAGGCTTTCGCTTCATGGGTTGCGCCCCAAATATTGGCGTCTGTTGAGTAGGCCTTCTCCGCGGAGTCTCGATACGGAAGATCCTTCGAAGCCAAAAACTGACTCATCCCTTCACGGCCACCCAACTCATCCACAAAATCCGCATCGAGCCATGGTTTATAAATCCTTAGGTCAGGATTTACGAGTAAACCGTAACGATAGAAACGCTCAATGTCGTTGCCTTTATAGGTCGACCCGTCTCCCCAAATATCGACACCGTCTTCTTTCATCGCTGATACCAGCATCGTGCCAGTCACCGCTCTACCAAGAGGTGTCGTATTGAAATAGGTCTTACCGGCTGTCGAAATATGGAAAGCGCCACATTGCAGCGCCATCAAGCCCTCTCTGACTAGCTCATCTCGGCAATCCACAATTCTGGCCGCTTCCGCACCGTATTGAAGGGCACGCTCCGGAACACCGTCAAGATCAGGCTCATCGTACTGACCTAGGTTGGCCGTATACGCGTACGGCACAGCTCCACGCTCGCGCATCCAAGCAACCGCCGCAGAAGTGTCTAAACCACCGGAAAACGCTATTCCAACTCTTTCTCCCTGCGGAAGGGACATCAAAACCTTTGACATAGATGCCTACGGTACGGCATTGAGACGCTGTTACCTAGCATGAGTTTGCGCGAAAGGGTTTAAGATTCGACCATTGAGGAAGTGAGTCCGGTGAACGTAGCTGAACGAGTAGCGGAATTGGTTCAAATTCCGAGCGTAAACCCGCTCCAGGCGGGGCCGATATCAGGTGATGACGGAGAGCGAAGTATTTCGAGTTGGTTGGCTGACCGCGCTGATGCACTTGGTGCCGATGTCACAGTCGATGAAGTCATTGACGGCAGGTGCAACGTGTATGCACGATTCGAAGGTAACACCGATCACGCCGTCACGGTGGATGTTCACTTGGACACCGTTGGTGTTGAGCACATGCAAGGCGACCCATTTGACGGCCGAATAGAAGATGGCCGCGTTTATGGTCGCGGCTCGGTCGACACCAAAGCCACGCTAGCAATCGTTTTATTTGTGATGGAAGAGATTCTCAGCGAAGGGGGCCGCCCGCTACCGACCGTCAACCTCGTCG
>MDSX01098795.1_pt1 | contig 19914 bp, 20 predicted proteins | sample 811141 | NCBI WGS metagenome assembly MDSX01 (sample SAMN05326642, study PRJNA326480) | marine metagenome | isolation source: seawater | place: Atlantic Ocean: South East | collected 2010 | reverse complement strand
GAAAAAAAATTACAAACGAAATTGGCTTTTCAAATTTAAATCAGCTTTTGTGCTTGCTTCCTTTCTGTTGTCAGGAACAGCAATGGCTCAACTTAGCGGGACCTACACTATCAACAAAGGCTCTTCGGCTAGTACTACAAACTTTACTAGCTTTAAGTCTTTTGCTACGGCAGCAGCTAGGGGCGTCACAGGACCAGTTACGGTTAACGTTGTTAAAGGCTCAGGCCCTTATTCTGAGTGGGTTCAATTTGATAACATATCGGGAACTAGTTCCACCAAAACCATAACAGTTAATGGTAATGGGAATACTATTACGCATGCTGGATCTGGTTCAAGGTCGGCAGTAATAACTTTTAATAGTACAGATTATTTTACTATTGATAATTTACTTATCAATAACACGGGTTCCTTGTACGGAAGATGTGTTCAGATAAGAGGCGGGTCTACATATGTTACGGTATCTAATTGTAAATTAAATATGCCAAATATGACAAGTACAAGCACTGCTAATTGTTATGTACTTCTTGGAAATGGATCTAACTACTCTGTATACACTTATCAAGATGCAGCATCAAATTGTGTCATTAGAAATAATGTTACAAGTAGTGGTGTCAACAAAGGGCCTTATTGGGGAATTTTTTCTGCGGGTCCAAGATACAATTCTAGTACTAAATTCAACACTTTTGATGGCAATGAAATTAAGGATTTTTACATTTATGGTATAAGAACGTATTATGAAAAAACAGGTACTACTATAACTAATAATAAAATTCATAGAACTGGTCATAGTAGATATCGAGGTGCTTATGGAATATATGCCTATCAGTATTATGGTGGCGGTTCATTTAATATTTCTAATAACAAGATATTTAACTTAGGAAGAAATACTAGTACTAATTATAAATATGGTATCTACTTTTATGGGTATCAATCTTATGGAAGGACTAATACTTTAATATCTAACAATGTTATTGACCTTGGAGGAGCTGGAGGGATTTATGGAATATATGCATACAATTACTACGCACAAGCTGGTGCAGATATTTACCACAATACTATTTCACTTACCAAGGATGCGGGTATTAATAATACTAGTTATGTTTATGCTCTTTACACATACTATATGGCCGGTAATGTAAAAAATAACATTATTTACTCTAACTTAAATAAAACTGGCGGATTTCTTCGTACAATTTATGGTTTTGCTCGTGCACCTTATGGCCCAGCTACCTTTGATAATAATAATATTCATATAGAAGATGTTACAGGAGGAGGAACTAAGTATTATGCTTACTATAACAATACGCAATACGACACATACGATGATTTGGTAAAGGGTTTTGGGACAAATTGGATAAATAAATCTGTGTCATTTGTTGATCGAAACACTCAAAATTATGCAGTAGCGTCATTTGGGTTGTGTAACAAGGGGGTTCCTGTAGGAATTTCTTCTGATGTAGATGGTAATTCACGAAGCAAAACTAAACCTGACATAGGTGCAGTAGAGTTTGTTTTAGACTTATCTAATACTGCTCTTAACTTTAAGACAGGTGCAACGGAGTGTGGAGGATATAGTGATTCAGTTAGATTGACTATCAAGAATGAAAATTCATTTCCTCTTTCAAACATCCCTATTGCATTCAATATTAACGGTGGAAAAGCTGTTACTGAAACAGTTGCTGGACCAATCGCTGGAGGTGCTTCATTAAACTATACTTTTAACAATCTTCCTATGTTTACTAAGCCTGGTAAAAATACTCTTTCAGCATTTATTGCTGAGGAAGATGATGACTCAAGCAATGATTCAACAAGCTACTCGTTTGACATACAATCTTCACCAACAGGTGGTGCTTTATCACAAGGTACAACCTTTGAGGGTTATTTTGAGGCTGGAACAGAGCTAGATCCGGATGCAATTGCTGCACCATATACTAATGAATATGACATATCTAGACCAAATAAATATAGTACATCTGGTCCGGGTGCTGATTATACATATGCTCTTAAAGTTACGGATCAAAACAGTATTGACGTAACTGCTGCAGGGTTTTCTTATACAAATTTAGCAGAGTCATTTACAGTTTCTCCTAAGGATTCTATTTCAGGTAGAACTTTGGATGTAGCTTTAGTTGTCTCTGATGCAAATACAGGATGTGATACTACAATATCTAGAACAATGTATGTACCACATGTACCAGTTCCTTCATTCAATTCAAGTGATATCTGTTTAGGAGACGTTGCTCAGTTTAAGAATACTTCAACGCTTAAAGGTTCTGGTTACATGTTGACTAACTGGGAGTTCAATGATCCAGATCCTACGGTAACAGACGATAATTCAGATATCAAGGATGGTTTTTGGAAGTATACCACTTATGGTAGTGATGTATATGTTAAAATGACTGTTAGTAATGGGGTATATCCTAAGTTCCAATATGTTGATGTAGATACTATTGTGGTAACTCCAAAACCAGTAGTAGATTTTAAAGTATTGAATGCTTGTGAAGGTTCACCGATAACAGTTAAAAACAATACAACACTTCCGGTTACTAGTAAAATAACTTATGCATGGGATTTTGCAGGTGAGTATACAACTTCCGATGTAGATCCATCATATACTTTTACTTCACCAGGTCAACGTAAAATTAGTGTAACGGCAACAGCTAATGGTTGTTTCGCATCATTAACGAAAAACGCATACCAATTTGAGATGCCAACAGCTGGCTTCACAAGTGAGGGTGAGTGTAATTTCGTAAATGTAGATTTCAAGAATAGCTCTACCATTGAAAATGGAGCGAACATGGGTTATGCATGGGACTTTGCCGGAGAGGGAATTTCTAGAGAACAAAATCCTGCATTTGCATTTGGTACACCAGGGACTAAGACTGTTACTTTAACAGCTACATCTGAGTTCGGTTGTGTTAATGTCTTTACTAAGGATATTGTTTTACAAGAGTCTCCAGAGGCAGACTTTACTTGGGATGCAGCGTGTAACTTAACACCGATTAACTTCACTATCACAGGATCACTTCCAAATGGAGGAGCGAATAGCTCATATGATTGGGATTTTGCCGGAGAAGCAGATGCTACAAGAGCAGATCCATCACATTTATTCTCTAAAGTCGGACCAAAAATTGTAAGATTAACTATCTCTGATTTGAACGGATGTTCAAGTTCAACTGTAAAAGAAGTTAATGTTGTATTGCAAGCAGTGGCTGATTTTGAAGCAGGTTCGATTTGTGAGGGAGAAGAAGCAGTCTTCACAAACAAATCAACTGTAGCAGCTGGAGATTTGACTTATGAATGGACATTTGGAGACGGAGCCACTAGTTCTGACTTATCTCCAACCTACTTATATACAGAATCAAAAAGTTTCAACGTGAAGTTGAAAGCGATTGTAGACGGTGGATGTAGTGATGAGGTAACCTACCCAATCGTAGTTAACCCATCACCAGATGCAACATTCACACTTACAAAAGACGGAAGAACAGTAGTTTGTGACGGACCAGCCGGAAATGATCTGTACAGATGGACATTTGGAGACGGTAGTAAAGATGATTCTGAGGATCCAACATACACATTTGAGAATGTTGATCAAGGAACATTTACCGTATGTTTAGCAACTAAGAAAGGGGAATGCTGGAATGATGATTGTGAGGATATCACAATCAACTTAGCAGGAATCGAAAACTTAACGCAAAACGATGATATGATTAATGTATATCCTAACCCAACTACTGGTAAGTTCAACGTAACTGTTGAAAATGCTGGAGAGGTAGTTGTTAAGGTAGGAGATATTTTAGGAAATGTATTGGATGTAAATGTTACCGATAACTTAAACGGTACGTATAGTGTTGACTTATCAGTAGTAGCTGATGGAGTATACTTCGTACAAGTGAAGAATGGTGACTACTTTGCAACCAAGAGAATAACTGTTTCTAAATAAATTAAGTAACTATTTGAATAAAAGCCCTTCATCTTTCGATGAGGGGCTTTTTATTTGCAATGAATTTATAATGCTAGTAGACACTCACGCACACTTATATTCTAAAGAATTTGACAAGGATATTGATGAAGTTATCACCCGAGCCAGAGATAGTGGGTTAAGTCATATCCTCTTACCAAATATAGATGTAGAAAGTATTTCCCAACTAAATAAATTAGTAAATCGTGACGATGTTTTCTTTAAACGAATGATGGGTTTACATCCGTGCTCAGTAAAAGAAGATTTTAAAGACCAACTTTCTTATATTAAAAACGAACTAATTTCTAGAGATTGTATAGCAGTTGGTGAGGTTGGGATTGATCTTTATTGGGATAAGACTTTTCAGGTTCAACAAGAAGACGCTTTTCTTGAACAGTGTCAGTGGTCTATCGATTATAATTTGCCGATTGTAATTCATTCAAGGGAATCAACGGACTATATCATTCAGTTAATTAAGACGAATTTCAATTCTCAATTACGTGGTGTTTTTCATTGTTTTGTTGGAGGGCAAAAACAAGCCCATGAAATTATTGAATTAGGGTTTTATCTGGGGGTTGGTGGGGTAGTTACATTTAAAAATTCAGATCTGAGAAATCAGCTTATAAATGTACCACTTAATCGTATTGTGGTCGAGACAGATTCGCCATATTTAGCTCCTGTTCCGTATAGGGGGAAGAGAAATGAATCATCATACATCACAACTGTAGTTGATGAATTATCAAAAATTTATAGTCTACCCATAGAAAAAGTTTCAGAGATTACAACCAAGAATGCATTGCAGTTATTTAATTTATAACCATCTTTGCAATGGTATTAGGAGAGGTGTCCGAGTGGCTTAAGGAGCACGCTTGGAAAGCGTGTGTGCATCAAAAGTGTACCGAGGGTTCGAATCCCTCTCTCTCCGCCATTATTATCGATATTTTATGTTCAAAAGCCCACTTTACATTTTGCTGCTTTTTTTATGTTGGTTAGTTGCTTCAAGTTGGTTCTATGTTACTGAAATTAAAGAAGCCTATCCCAACAAATTAACCTTAGCAGAAAATCGGTATCCTTTGTTTTTTAAATATTCTGACTCTAACGTTTTAAAAGGGACGAACTTTGATTCTTTTAAGGCACTAATGTTGCAAAAGTTAGAACCCAATAACCGTATTTTAATTACGGGTAATTATTCTACAAATGAGCATAATAACACATCGCATCCCAATCTTGGTATTGCTAGAGCTAAAAGCGTAGCTCAGTTATTTAGTGGTCTAGGGGACCATCGAATATTATTCCACTCTCAGCATGCAGACAGTACTTTTGAAAACAACTTCAAAAGTTTGCAATGGTTAGATGCAGTTGAAGTAAGCGTGTTAATGAATAACGATTTCTTACAAGAAATGGTTCACGGGGCTAAAATCAATTTTAATGAAGGTCTTGATCATCCCAAAATTCAAGCTTATTTAAAATATATTGCTATTGAGAATACAAAACATCAAATAAATTTAGTGGAAATTGTAAATCAAGAAACAGATTCTTTCTCTGCAAATTGCAATTTTATCAAAACACAACTGGTGTTAAATGGACTAGATTCATCTTTTATTAATATACTTCCTTTTATTGTAGATTCAACCCAGACACCCCATTTAGAAGTGCACATCAATCAACTAGAATCAAATGAATACTGAAAAAATTTTTGAAGGCCCCGGTCAGTCCTCAATGGAAACTTATGTCATAGAAATCGTAATTATTCTAATAATTGCATTTATGTTGGGTTATTTCTTTTGTGTCTTAATAAAAAAATCTCAAAAGAATAGGATTAAGCAGCTGAAAAAAGAAAATCAAGAGTTGAAAAATAAGCTTTCTCTGAATAAAGTTGGTCAAACTAAAGACGGAGGTTTATAAATTGCTTATTTTGTTTATGTAGCTTGTGCTACTATGACCTTTTAAAAATGGTATTACGATTACATTACCTCCATTTTGATTGACAAATTCAGCACCTACAATTGTACTTATTTTATAATCTCCTCCTTTAACTAATACATCAGGTCTAACAGATTTAATTAATTCTAGAGGTGTTTCTTCATCAAATAAGATTACAGCATCTACAAAAGCTAATGAGGCAAGTTTAGTCAATCGAGTAATCTCCTCAATTATAGGCCTATTAGGTCCTTTAATTTTAGATACTGATGCATCAGTATTAACACCAATAATAAGCCTTTTGCCTAAATCTGCAGCTTTAGATAAGTAGTCTATATGGCCGAGGTGTAAAATGTCAAAACATCCATTGGTAAAAACAACTTTTTCATGTTGCTGCTTCCATTGATCTCGAACTTGTATTAATGATTTTTTCGAGTGAAATATTTTATCATTAATGATTTTATCCCATTTCATGATTATTTACCTTTTTGAGTTTAAATATAACATATACTATGGAAAATATGCCAACTCCAGCAATCACTAAAAATTGTATAGCGTGAGTAATTAATGTGTAGGAGTTAGAAATTAATGGATTGATCGCATAAATATTAAGTGCTGCAGGGACAAGAACTTCAAATGTTCCAATTCCCCCTGGTATAGGAATAATCATGGCTACTGTACCAAAAAATAACACAGTGAATCCTGCAGATACCCCTAAATGGGCGGTGCCGTCGAAAGCATAAAATATTAAGAAAGGCATAAAGAAATACATCACCCAAATTAGCAGGCTGTATGTGATGAATAACCCTTTTTTACGTAAACTAAAAATAGTTTTAATACCATCGATAATCCCTTCAATAAAGGATTGAAATTTTCTAATTACAGGCAGTTGATAGAACCACTTCCTTTTGAAGTAAGCAATACTGATAAGAATTATGAAAACAACAAATGATACTGAAAAAAGACCTATTGATGAGGCATTAAATTTTTTCATTAATTCTTCAACAAATTCTATTATAAGTTGAAATTGAATAATGAAAATAGTGAGGGCAAGAATTATTGTGATAATTAAATCTACGATTCGCTCAACTAAGACTGTCCCTACGAGTTTATTGAAGGGTATTTTTTCGAGTTTAGAAAGAACAGCAGGACGTGTGATTTCTCCAACTCTGGGTAAAGCCATATTTACCAAGTATCCTAAAATTACAGCGTGGAAGCTATTAGCTGTAGAAGCTTTATAGTTCATGGGCTCTAATAACAAATTCCACCTCAATGCTCGAAGAAGATGACTTATCACACCACAAAGCATGGATAAACCTACCCAAAATAAATTTACCTGTTTGATTTGATCCCAAATTTCTTCTGTATCTTGACTTTTTATAGCCCAATAAAACAAGACTCCCCCAAGAGTGAGAAATATAATAGTGTTAATGGCTGTTTTTGTATTTTTAGTCAAGGATAGGCTTGTTATTTTTATCAGGGAACGCTAATTGGGGCTTGAATGTTTTGGCTTTTTCAAAATCCATTTGAGCAAAAGATATGATGATGACTATATCACCTTTAGCAGCTCTTCTAGCAGCGGCTCCATTTAGACAAATCATACCACTTCCACGTTCGCCAGTTATGACGTATGTCTCTATTCGTTCTCCATTATTATTGTTAACGATTAGTACTTTCTCACCTTCAATAAGATTAGCAGCATCCATAAGATCTTCATCAATAGTAATACTACCAACATAATCCAGCTCAGTTTGCGTGATTTTAGCTCGATGTATCTTCGATTTTAATACTTCAATAATCATAAAATATTATGATTGGCAAAGGTATGTTTATTTGATTGATAAGTGAATTTGCGATTGTTAATTTATGACTAGCGAGAAAAATTGTCTCACATCAGAAACTTTATGAATCTTGATTGTGTAATTTTTTTGATTAATGTCAATCTGATCACTCAGTATAAAATCGCTAAACCCTAATTTTTCTGCTTCTTTAATGCGTTGATCGATTCGATTGACTCCACGTATTTCTCCGCTTAGTCCAATTTCACCAGCAAAAACCATTTTGTTTGATAGTGCAGTATTTTCAAAACTTGATATTATAGAAGCGGCAATCCCTAAATCTGTTGCAGGGTCATTTATTTTAAGTCCACCAGCAATATTTACAAAAATGTCTTGTTGTGACAGTTTGTATCCGCATCTTTTTTCCAAAACAGCAAGAAGCATATTTAGCCTTTTTATATCATAACCGTTTGTATTTCTTTGAGGGTTACCATATACAGCATCACTTACCAGAGCCTGAGTTTCAATCAGCAAACTACGATTGCCTTCAAGAGAGGCCACAACACTAACTCCTGAAAGATTTTCACTACGTTGATTAATAAGAATTTCAGATGGATTATCAACTTCTCTCATACCCTCGGATGTCATCTCATAAATTCCAAGTTCAAGAGAATTTCCAAAGCGGTTTTTTAATGTTCTTAATATCCTATAATTGTTTTGGGTTTCACCTTCAAATTGAAGAACAGTGTCAACCATATGTTCTAGCAGCTTTGGGCCTGCCAATTGTCCTTCTTTTGTAATATGGCCAACTAATATAATTGGGAGTTCATGTTGCTTAGCATATTGAACGAGTATTGCACAACTTTCCCTGACCTGTGAAATGGTGCCAGGAGTAGAGTCTAAATACTTGCTGTAAATGGTTTGAATTGAATCTATAATAACAAAGGCAGGATTAGTCTCCTTCAATTTATTCTTAATTTTTTCAACACACGTTTCATTTAGTAAAAGGCAATTTTCGTTTGTAACTCCTATTCTATCTGCTCTCATTTTTATTTGAGTGAGACTTTCTTCACCGCTTACATAAAGCACTTTTTTATTCATTCTAAGTGCTGTTTGTAGAAGTAAGGTTGATTTTCCAATCCCCGGTTCACCACCTAACAAGACAATTGATCCGGGAACAATTCCACCGCCCAATACACGATTTAATTCAGTTCCAGGTGCTTTAAGCCTTTCTAGTTCATATGCATCTACATTTAATATTGGAGTTACAATTCCTTCAATGTCGTTAAGGTTCATCATAGTACTTTTGGATTTAGTAATAACCTCTTCCTGAATGGTATTAAATTCCCCACAAGAGAAACACTTGCCCATCATTTTAGGATAATTACTGCCGCAATTTGAGCATATAAAAACAGACTTGATTTTAGCCATATGAACTACAAAACTATGTTTGAACGAAAATGGTCATTTTTATTAATTTAATAAAGGAATATCTTTTAGATTACTTCAACATCTAAAAAATTAAATTGAAATCGGTAAAGCATACAAAGAATTATCTATTTTTGTCGGCGATACAGAATAAAAAACAATAAAATGAAAAAAATCACATCATTATTAATGTTACTATGTCTTTTGACATTTAGTGTTCAAACTACCTTTGCTCAAGATGTAGCGAATGATACTACGACAGAAGTAGTTGATTCATCATCAGCTGTAGCTGATGATTCTGCTGCGACAGAAGTAGTTGAAGAAGAAATTGTAACAGAGGAGGTAGAAGTTGAAGAGGAAGAAAGTGGTCTGCAAGTTCTCAAGAAGAAATTTATTGAAGGAGGAGCAGGATTTATGTCCCTTCCTTTAATATGTCTAATCCTTGGTTTAGCAATTGCTATTGAGCGAATTATATCTTTATTCTGGATGAGCATTAATAACGATGAGTTTGTAGAAAATATAGAAAAGGAAGTTTCAGCTGGAAACATAGAAGCTGCTAAAGAAATTTGCAGAAATACTAGAGGTCCAGTAGCAAGTATATTTTATCAAGGTCTAGACAGGGCAGATCAAGGGTCAATCGACGTAGTTGAGAAATCTGTAGTAAGTTATGGCTCTGTTCAAATGGGTCAACTTGAAAAAGGCTTGGTTTGGTTATCATTATTTATTGCACTTGCACCCATGTTAGGTTTCATGGGTACAGTAATTGGTATGATTGAGGCTTTTGATGCAATTAAAGCCGCTGGGGATATTTCACCAAGTGTTGTAGCCGATGGTATATCTGTTGCACTTTTAACGACAGTTGCGGGTCTTATTGTTGCTATTATTTTGCAGATTTTTTACAACTTCATTACCTCAAAAATTGATGGTATTGTAAATGGAATGGAAGATGCTTCTATATCGTTAGTTGATATTCTAGTTAAAAATAAAGTTGTAAAAGCATAATATGTTCAAGTCAGGAAGAATAATATTTTATTCAGTTGTTGTTGTGTTAGTGTTCATCTTTATGATACTTGTATCTAAAGATGATTATGCAGGAAGTGAGATGGGTCTTTGGATGGCTATATTGCTTGCTTTTGGAGCGATGTTGTCTATTATTGTTTCGTCTGTTATTCATTTAAAGAATAACCCAAAGTCATCTAAAAGTTTATTGATGGGAGTTGGAATAATTTTGCTTGTGTGTTTAATCAGTTACTTTATTTCGTCAGGGAATCTAGGTGATGATTATGAAAAGTATAATATTACTACAGAGAGTCAGTCAAGATTTATAGATATGGGTATATACTTAACCCTTTTTCTAGGATTTACCGCTGTTGTCTCAATAGTTGTATCTGAAGCTGTAGCATTGTTAAAGAACCAATAAATGGGAAGTAGAAGAAGAGATATTCCAGAAATAAATGCCGGATCGATGGCGGATATCGCCTTCTTACTGTTGGTGTTTTTTCTTGTGACTACTACAATGGATATACCTACAGGTCTTCAAGTAGCGTTACCTCCAATTTCAGAGGAACCGCCTGAAGATAGCAAGCAGAAAAAACGTGAAGTTTTAGAAGTTTTGGTTAATGCTGCTGATCAACTTTTAGTTGAAGGCTCACCATTAACTATTGATAGACTTCAACAAAAAACAATAGATCATTTGACGAATGAGGGGAAAGATCCCACATTGTCAACTACATCTACTGCTGCTATTGTTTCATTAAAGAATGATCGCGGTACGTCTTATGATATGTATGTTCAAGTCTACAATGAGTTGACAGCTGCATACAATCGTGTCAGAGATGATTATTCTATGCAAGAGTATGGTAAGTCATATAAAGACTTAGATCCACAAAGAGATAAGGATAAAATAAAGGAGGTAAAGAAAAAATATCCCCGTAAGTTATCAGAAGCTGAACCAGTTAGTATAGGAAGCGAGTAATGGCAAAATTTAAAAAAGATGGTGGACGTGCCACCCCAGCAATAAATACATCTGCATTGCCAGATATCGTATTTATGTTGCTTTTCTTTTTCATGGTTGCAACTAAGATGAGAGATAAGGAGATGAAAGTTAAAACTCAGCTCCCGACAGCTACTGAGGTTGAAAAACTTGAAAAAAAATCTAGACTACATTATATTTTTGTTGGTCCTCCACTGAATCCAGAGTTTGGAACATCTCCAAGAGTTCAGTTGGATGATGCTTTTGCAACAGTTGACGATATCCAACAATACATCACCCTTAAAAATGGTGAAAAAGATGAAAAGGAAGTTCCTTTTATGACAACCTCCCTCAAAGCAGACAAAACCGTCAAGATGGGAATAATCACTGATATCAAACAAGAGCTCAGACAAGTAAATGCATTAAAATTAAGTTATACTGCATCTAAAGAAGTTAAAGATTAATTATTAATCTTGAAAGTAATTAAAGAGAGCTTTTGCTCTCTTTTTTGTTTTCATACTTCTCAAATTTGCATTTATGATTCATTAAGTGAAGGAAGAAACATTATCTTATATCAAGACTCCAATTCAGGAAGAGCTAAAAATTTTTGAGAAAAAATTTAGATCTAGTGTAAAAAGTAATGTTTCTTTATTAGACACTATAATGAATTACATTGTAAAACGAAAAGGGAAGCAAATGCGACCTATTTTGGTTTTACATTGTGCTAAATTATTTGGACAGATTAATGAAAATACATACAGAGGGGCATCCTTGGTAGAGTTATTGCACACCGCCACATTAGTTCACGATGATGTTGTGGATGAGTCAAACATGAGAAGAGGATTCTTTTCTATAAATGCCCTATGGAAAAATAAGGTAGCTGTATTGGTTGGAGACTATTTATTGTCCAAAGGGTTATTGTTATCTTTAAAAAATAAAGATTTTAAATCTTTAGAAATTCTATCATCTGCGGTTGAGCAAATGAGTGAAGGAGAGCTATTGCAGATGGAAAAAGCTCGAAAATTAGATATTACTGAAGAAATCTATTTTGATATTATAACAAAAAAAACGGCATCCTTGATAGCAAGTTGTTGTGGAATAGGATCATACAGCACTAATCAGAATGAAGATATACTGAATGATGTTATGAATATGGGTCGAGCAATTGGAATAGCCTTCCAAATAAAAGATGACCTATTCGACTATGGTGATAATAAAGTTGGAAAACCAACAGGTATAGACATTGTCGAGAAAAAGATGACACTCCCTTTGATATATGCTTTGAATTCAAGTACAAAAAAGGAAAGACGTTCTATTTTGAGAATATTACAAAAGGATAAGAAAACTAAACTAGAAATTCAAGAAGTTATTAGTTTTGTAGAGGGTAAAGGAGGTATAGATTATGCACAATCTAAAATGCTTGAATACAAACAAAAATCAATAGATATTCTTGAAAAAATTCCAACTAAAGCTAGTACTTCTTACCTTTTAGCTCTAATTAACTTTGTTATAGAAAGGAAAAAGTAGCCAATCTACTGCAAGCCTAAGACATCTAGACCTTGCTCAAAAACTATATCTACAGGAATGTTTGCTTTAGATAATCGGTCCAGATCTTTTTGAAGACTTTCTTTGATTATTCCGTTGTTAGTCATAATCTCCAACACTTTAGTTTTATTTCCATCTCCCTGAAGTCTTAAAATGAGTGAGGACAACCCTTTAATTGCTTCTTTCATTTCATCGAAATTGACGGAATAAGAGCCATTATTATTTCGTGTAAAAGCATTATGATCTTTGAAATAATTAAACCGGAGCATATTCGCCTTGCCATGTGCACTACTCGCACCAAACCGAACAGACCTAAAGATACCTGCAAGAAAAGTTACATAATAGTCCATTAATTCTCCATCTTCTATATGCCCTTTTTCTCTAAGTTGAGTAATCATATGTAAACCTAAAATGTCTGCCTTTCCCTCTTCAAGGGCACTAAATGTTTCTCCTAGTGCTTCTCTTACAGAACCTTGACCGTTAACAGTTTCTTTAATTCCTAAACCGTGAGCAACTTCATGGAACATGGTATTGCTAAAAAAAGCGTTGAATGTGATGTGTTTTCGTTGATTTTTATCAATTAAAATGTTAGAAATAGGTAATAAGATATGATCAAATTTAGCTTTCATAGCATTCTTTAGCTGACTTCTTCTTGTCCCATATTTAATTTGAATTTCTTCGTCATTAGGAAGGTTAACTGCAATCGTTTTACTACCAGAATTACAATCACCTGCATAATAAATTACATCATATGCATTTAATTGAGCAGCATCTGTATTTGGGGTCTCTTGCTTATATTCATCTGCTACTGGCAACTCTGCTTGAAGTTGCGGCAACAATTCAATGTATTTTTCTAATTTTTTGCTCCATGCCTTATCTTTTACAAGAATGTACGCTTCATAAGCTGTTCTGTAATTATACAAAGCATCCTCATAATGTTCTGTCGGACCAATTATAATATCAAGTGTATTATTCCTCATATTAATCCAAGCGATATCACTTTCAGTATAATTATCAGTTAATAAGGCTTTAGATTTAAGTTCTAAATATTTTTTAAGTTCTGAATCTTCGCAAATTTCAGCCGCTTCCAATAAGTGTCCTGAGACTTCTTCTAATTGATTACGAAAAAATTCGTGGTAAGGTATGGTGTATAATTTGCCAGCTTCATCTCTTCTAACCATTGAGTATAATCCTTTTTCGTCTAGTAATCCTAATTCTTCAAATTCTTCTTTGGTCATATCTGCGGGATAAAAATTAGATCCCAAAGGCTTAAGTTCAACATTATCTAAGAATGGTGCATTATCATTCAATCTATCCCAAGGACCATAATTAATTTCAGCAAATTTTCTTAGTTGAGGGCTTGCGATTGAAGCAAGTAATGTTTCCTTATTTCCATAAGCTTGCACCCAAAATAAATCATTCATGATGTCTGCTGCCGCAAATAGATGCGGTAGCATATCCTTCTCATTTGGATTTAATGCATCCAGATCTGTTGTTAGTTTAACAGGCATATATGTGCTAATAGAGCTGTAGTTCGAAGTATCCTCGGAAGGACTATCTTGACAAGAAAAAATAAGAACAGAAATTAATAAAAGAGGGTAAAATGACTTTGACATATTAATACGAAGATAAAAATACTAACTAAGCTACTAATAATTATTAAAGGGGAGAATTGTTAAATTTGCATAATATATGTTTGGTCTTAATAAGCTAAAAGAGGCAAAGGATAAAGCTATCCAAATGAAAGCAGCTTTATCTCAATTAGATTTTGAAGGTAAATCGCAAAATGAGATGGTTTCTATTCAGTGCACAGGTGATAAGCGTTTCCACACTTTAGAAATCAATGACAGTATTTTTAAGATTAGAACTCGTGAAGAAGTTCAGGACATGATTCTTGAGGCAATAGGTCAAGCACAATCTAGGGCAGATATGAAGATTAAAGAAGAAATGAGCAAAATAATGCCCAATATACCTGGTATGGGAGATTTAGGGTTGTGAGTTTAATTGCTTCGACGGATTCCGAAAGTGGTCTTTGAAATCAACAACTTGATTTACTTGGTCAAAAAATCTGTTAATTTTAAGCATTATTCTTGCACACAGTATGGATGATCGAAGACAATAAAACAACCCTTTTTAGCGTCCTAGTACTATTATATTTGCACGAAATTAACTTTGATAAAATACATGATAAAGTATTTAACACTATTAGTTGGGATTATTTATTGGTCAAGTAGTTTTGGTCAGTATAATATTTCTGTTAGAATTGATGGATTAGACTGCGAGGATGAGCTTCTTTTGGCCAATCACTTTGGTGACAAACAATATTTGAGAGACACTTCAGAATGTGTTAATGGAATAGCTACTTTCAGAGGCAGTGAAAGTCTTCAAAACGGAGTGTATTTAGTTGTCCTACCTAAAAAAAATTATTTTGAAATTTTAATTTCTAAAAATGAAGATCAGACAAACTATTTTTTTCATACGGACACAACACTTAGTCCCCAAAAAATGGTTATTAAAGGCTCTGAAGAAAACGAGCTTTTTTTTGATTTTAATGCCTTTGCAATTGTTCAAGGAACTAAAGCAGGCAAAATTAGAACAGCACTAGATACTGTAGATGAGGGCAAAACGAAGAATAAATTAGAATCAGAACTCAAGGAAATTAATAAGAGTGTCGCTAAAAGAAGAGATAAAATTGCTCAAGATTACAGTGATTTGTTTATTGGTAAACTGTATGGATCAATGACCGAAATTACTCCACCAGATGCTAAGGGTGTGGAAGAAGAAGATCAACGAAAATTTCAATATTTATGGTTGAGAGAACATTTTTGGGATGGAGTAGATTTGGCAGAAGATGGGCTTGTTCGATCGCCCGTATTTCACAATAAGCTTAAGTATTATTTCGACACTTATATGCCTCCTATCGCTGATACTGCAATTTGGTTAGGAGATCAATTGATTAATAAAATAGAGGCTGCAGGTAGTCGGGAACAATATAAATATACCATTCATTTTTTACTGGGATATTTTGAAAATGCAAAGTTTATGTGTTTTGATAAAGCTTTGTGGCATATTGCAAAGAATTATTATTGTGCTGGCAAGGCCTATTGGGCAGACTCGGCATACGTTTCTAAGATGTGTATTGAGAGCTCTAAAATGGAGGCAACACTTTGTGATAAAGTGGCACCAGACTTGTACATGCCTGACTCAACTTTTAGGCAACGCATTCGGATGTCTGAAATTGCCAAACCTGTTACAGTTCTTGTTTTTTGGGATATCAACTGTGGGCATTGCAAGAAAGAAATGCCTATAATCAGTAATATGTATGATAGTATGACGAACGAGAACATTGAGATATATGCGGTATATACTCAAGGTGATTGGGAAGGTTGGAAAAAAAGATTAGCAAAGGATAAGTTTAATTTTATAAATGTAGCCAATGCCTTTGGTGAGGATAAGTTTCGTAAAAAATATAATATTAGAACAACTCCTCAAATTTTTGTCTTAGATAAAGATAAAAACATTCGATTTAAGAAAATAGGTGCAAAGGATTTACCTAAAACTATTGAATATTTATTAGAGGAACAAGGTATAATAGAAGTAGACAAACCAGATACTAAAGATTGATTAAAGCGTTAATTTAAATTTTTAAAAAACCGTATTCCTTCTCCAATAAGTAACGCCATACCGATGTTGTAGTATGGAGATGTTAGTCGAGTTACTTCTTTTTGACCGATTGAAAATCGATAACCAATTCCACCTTTCAAAGCTGCAAACGGCAAAATCTTCACATAAGCGTTTGTTCCAATCTCAATTGGAACGGTTATGTAGTTGTTTTTTTTGATCAATGTATTTTGGTCAAGATTCCAATACTTGTATTGAGTGGAACCTATTCCTAGTTGAAAAGGTATACTTAGGTATATTTTTTTATTGGTATAGAAAGTATAATCTGCACCAATGCTGATGTTTTCGGTATTGATGGATCGATATACCGAGTCTATACCTGTGATTGGGTGATTGGTTAGTAAAAGTTTGTTTGGTTTGACAAAGCCATATACACCTAGATATAATTTGATTTTTTTATTGAAGTCAAATCCACCAACTATCCCATATAGTTTAGTTCTTTGAACATTTATAACGGTATTTCTATTATGAAATGCCACATAAAATGTTGGTTTCTCTTTTAAGGCTATTCTAACAGAATCCAAAATATTATTTTGTGCCTCTGATTTTACGTTTAAACTTAGTGTGAATAAAACGACAAAAATTTTGATAAGCTTTAACGATTTATTCATTTATAGCACTTATAAAATTTAGCTAAATAAATTTTTTGCGTTGGCACTGAATAGTTTAACGGCAATAGCAAGGAGAATAATTCCAAAAACTTTATTTAATATTTTAGTTCCTGCTGGACCAATAATTTTTTGAATAAAGTTTACTGATTTGAGGACTCCAAAAATTACAATCATGTTTAGTGCAATTGCAATAACTATATTTATAATTTGATATTCTGCACGAATGGAGATAATCGTTGTTAATGTACCTGCACCAGCCAACAATGGAAACGCAAGAGGAACAACCGATGCAGTAGCTGTATCAGCTGCGTCGTCATTAAATATTCTTACGCCTAATAGCATTTCAAATGCTATAAATGCCATTAGTATGCTACCTGCCACAGAAAATGAGTTAATATCAACACCTATAAAATGAAGAACGGATTCTCCAATTAATAAGAAAAGTATCATGATAACTCCGGACACAATAGTTGCTATCCCTGGGCGAATTGAGGTCCTTTCTTTGATAGAAATGATAAGAGGTATTGCACCAATAACATCAATTACTGCAAATAGTATGATGAATGCGGAAAAGATTTCTGTACTATTCATATGAAAGATTATTTAATAGCTCCAATAATAACATTTAAATGGGTTTAAATCCTTCAAATGCTTGTTTACAATTATTGCAGTAGTGGAGACTTCGACATAAAGTAGGGCCAAAAGGGCTTTTCATAGATGTATCGCCACTATCACAGTAGGGACATTTAGTAGATTCAAGTATCTCCATAGAAATGGTTGAACAACTTCTTTTAGGGGGAGCCAGGCCATGTTTTTTAATAGCAATGTGCCCTTCTGGTGTAATTAAATCAGTAGTCCATGTTGTTTCAAAGCTAGTTTCTACAGTGATTTCTCCAAGTTTACTATTAGCATTAAGATGGTTTACAACCATATCTTCCATTAATCGGAGAGCTGGACATCCAGCAAATGTAGGTGTAAGCGTTACATGAACATTTTTATCATTAATGTCTATACCTGTTACAATCCCCAAATCAACAATGGAAATTGTTGGAATTTCAGGATCTTTTACCTGCTTTAATTCCTCTCGTATGTAGGTTTCTGAAATCATTTTACCAGTCAGCTGATGGATCAATCGAATACACCTCAGTCATTTCTTCTAAAAGCGGTTGAAGGTGTTCTGTGTGTCTGCCATTCCTACCACCATAAATTGGCTTCCATTCATCATTTGAAGGAAGAGATAGCCCACTATTTTGAATTAATGGGGCTATAACATCAAGCCATCTTTTCCGTAGATTTTCTTCTCCAATGAAAATATTTTCATCGATTAGGATCTTTTCTGCTGGTCCAGGCTCAAAAATACCTAGTGCATAATTCCAAGCATAATTTAAAGAATCTTGCATTTTGCTGTGGCTTTCCTCATTGCCATTACCTAGTTGATCCAACCAAGTGTTAGCATGCATAGTATGGTATTTTATTTCACCAAAAAACTTATTGGCTACTTGTGCTAATGGTTCATATGCAGACCCCCTTAACGATTCAAATCGAAGATATTCGGCAAAGTCGAACAAAAAATGTCGTATAAGACTGAAACTGTAGTCGCCAATTGGTAGTTCAACAAATTTGGATGAATGAAATTGACTAGCATTTCTAGTAAATGCAACCGTGTCTGCATCAGCCTCACCAAGTTGGTGAAGTAGGTTGTAGAGATGTTCACTTTGTCCAACCTTATCTTGAGCCATGCTTGAAAAAGCAATGTCTTCCTCTAATATTGGGCCTAGACCAGTCCACTCACTGTTTCGGTGACCAATAATCAATTGATCATCTGCTATTTTATAGAGTAATTCTTTTAGTGCATCGATGCTATTCATGATAATTCTTATTTACAGTTATACTTTATCGGTAGGTTTACTTCCTCTTTCTTTAAATGCGTTTATTCTATCCATAACCTTGTAATTAGCGGGATTTCGATAGAGTTTTTCAGGTGCAGTAGTGAAGATATCGTCATCAGAATATTCAGTTGCAGAAATACAACTACTAGGTACTACCCAAATATTTGCTGTAACTTCTCTTCTAGCATATTGCTCCTTGGCATATAATAAAGCCATGTCAGGATTTGGAGCGTGAACTATACCAACATGCTTATGCTGTGCTCCACGCTTATTTTGATGAAATACTTCAAAAGTTTGAAAATGAGCAAGCCCCTCCATATCAGCTTTGTTGCCAGATTGAATTTTTGCTCGGGTAATTCTTGGGTCTATCGACTCTATTGTTTGATTAATTTTTTTGTCCATGATTGTTTTCGAGTTTTTAAATGATATATGCCTGAGGTCAATTCAACTAAATTCAGCATGTTGTCACCAACGAAAATTGGATGCGTTGCTATTAATTTTCCCAAAGCGTTGTAAATATCTAGTGTGTTAATCCCATTTGATTTAATAATGATACTTTTTTGGAATGGGTTAGGGTAAATAGAAACGTTTTCATTTATTGCATTAATACCCATACTTTTAGGCTGCATTACTAGTTCAAGATTATCTAAGTACAGGCTGCTATTAGGACCCCTAACACTGTCTGTTTTTCCTGAGTAGAAAATAAGACCAGCACTGTCTGCCGTAATGGGAGAGGTATAATAGTTAATGGGGAAAGCAAAAAATGTCCAATCGCTTGCAGCTGACAGATAGAAATTATCATTGGACTTGTACTGCCCTTTTCCCCATGTCCTTAAATTTATTCTTGCTGTATCATCACCATCTGGGATGTATTTATAGTAGCCTTGCAAATATTTAAAGGTATCGATGGGAAAGTGTGGAGTGTAATAGTCATTATCCTCGATACCAAGAAAACAGTATCCATACCTAGTACCTCCTGACGAATTTGAATATGCGTTTTTTATTAGAAGTGAGCTTTCACCCATAAATATATCAGAATCGGTAACATTCAAAACGGTTGGTTCATAGAGAAAAGAGGAATATCTTTCATACACTACTAAATCTAAAGGTTTCCATCCAGTAGGATAAT
>MDSX01077977.1_pt1 | contig 19944 bp, 11 predicted proteins | sample 811141 | NCBI WGS metagenome assembly MDSX01 (sample SAMN05326642, study PRJNA326480) | marine metagenome | isolation source: seawater | place: Atlantic Ocean: South East | collected 2010 | reverse complement strand
CCGTAAAAGCACCTCTTTTATGGCCAAATAATTCTGATTCAAAAAGAGACTCTGCCACTGCACCAAGGTCGACCGGAATAAATACTTGATCTTGTCTTCTTGATTTCCGGTGAATGGCACGAGCTATAAGTTCTTTACCCGTTCCATTTTCACCCATGATTAAAACATGAGCATCGGTACTAGATACTTTGTCAATTGTCTTATAGATGTTATTCATTTGAGGTGAAGTCCCAATCATTTCGCTAAAGGGTTCGTCTAAGGTTTTGTTTAAGAGCTGATTTTGTTCAGTAAGACTTTTTACTTTGGATAAAGTTGACCTTAACTCAAAAGCGCTCTTAACTGTGGCTAGGAGTTTTTCATTTCTCCAAGGTTTTTCGATAAAATCTGTAGCACCGGATTTCAAAGTTTCCACTGCAGTAGAAACATCACTATATGCAGTAACCATAAGAACTTGAATAGTAGGATCTATTTCTTTGATTTTCATCAACCAATGCAGGCCTTCACTTCCATCTTTTCTACCCTTACTGAAGTTCATGTCCAAGATCACGAGATCAGGATTTCTTTGATTAATCAGTCGAGGTATGTGAAAAGGATTATTCTCGGATGTTACAACCTTATAATGTTGTTTGAGAAGCAGCTTTAAAGAAAAAGCAATGTCTTCTTCGTCATCAATGATTAATATCTTACCGTCGCTTTTCATATGACTAATTTACTCAAAAGTGATCGTTATCGTACAGTGTTTCTACTAACAGTTCATTTTCAGACACTAAACTTATCAGAATGTAGTATATAATGGAATATGGTAGCGATAAAAGCAAGATTGTTTTAGAATTCATGTGTCGATTTCGTAAGAATATAAAGGTCTACCATATAATTGATCTACTGTTCAATAATGTACACAAATCGTTCATTTTCGAACCATTTTCATAACAAATGTAGATTTCTAAATATACAAAGAGTTGATTATCAATTGTTTATATTAATTGGCATGGCTATAGTACCATATACAATGAATATGTCAGAGGCGTATATCAGGACTTAATTTGAAAAAGAACTTATTTAATAAACTGCTTATTACGATTCATTTATGGATAAAAAAATTAAAAAGAAGAAGTGGACATGGCAAAGGATAGCACTGATTGTGATTATCCTAGCGGCTGTAGTCTTTTTCGCTAAAGAGATGTATACATCAGCGGGGACTTCCAAACTAAATGTGCAGACTGAGCGCCTTTTAATAGATACTGCAAGGACAGGAATATTTCAAGAATTTATTCCTGTTACAGGGGTAGTACTTCCAATTAAGAATGTATTGATTGGTGCGATTGAGGGAGGAAGAGTAGAAGAAAAATTGGTTGAGGACGGAACTATGGTCAGAGCTGGCCAATCTATACTCCGGCTAAGTAACCCAGATCTCCAACTCAACTATCTAAATCAAGAGGCTACTATAATTTCTCAAATAAATCAAATAAGAAATCTTAGTCTGATGATGGAGCAAAATAGCCTCAACCTCAAGGAGACGGCTATTGATGTGGATTATAGATTGGCGCTTTTGACAAGACGATTAGAAAGAAACAAATCACTATATACTGACGGTGTGATTTCTGAGGTAGAGTTCACTGAAACAAGTGATGAATATGAAAGCCTTTTAATGAGAAAAGATTTGTTGAAAAGAACAGTATTAAAAGATAGCTTGTCCACAGAGCTTCAGCAGGAGCAAATGAAGACATCATTGAACTTAATGCAGCGGAATTTAGTCATAGCTAGACAAAGCTTAGATAATCTCATTATAAAGGCACCAATTTCTGGTCAATTGTCTGGTTTAAATTCAGAATTAGGAGAACTGATTATTGAAAGTTCGCAGATTGCACAGATTGATGATTTGACCAATTTTAAAATCCGAGTGAGGATAGATGAATTCTATATTTCAAGAATATTTACTCAGCAAGAAGGATCATTCAATTTTGCAGGAGAAAACTATAGCCTTTATATACAGAAGATATATCCTCAAGTGACCAATGGAACATTTGAAGCAGACATGTTATTTCAAGGGTCAGTGCCAGAAGGTATAAAGAGAGGGCAGTCAGTCTCAGTTAAACTACAACTTAGTGCTGAGCAAGAAGCTTTGTTGATTGCTAAAGGGAGTTTTTATCAGACTACAGGTGGCAACTGGATTTATGTTGTAGACCCTTCAGGAAATATTGCTCGACGAAGAGATATCAGAGTAGGGCAGCAAAACCCTAATTCATATGAGATCTTAGAGGGTCTTTCTTCAGGGGAGATTGTAATTACTTCGAGTTACGAAAACTTTGGAGATAATGATGAATTGGTATTAAAATAAAATTTATAAAAGCATAATTATAAACAATTAACTATGATCAGAACTAACAAGTTAGTCAAAGTTTATCACACCGATGAGGTCCAGACCACAGCCTTAAATGAACTTGATTTGGAAATTAAAGAAGGAGAATTTGTTTCCATCATGGGGCCTTCGGGTTGTGGAAAGTCTACGTTACTCAATGTATTAGGAATGATAGATAGTCCTAGTTCCGGTGAGTATTTTTTTCAGGATGAAGAAATTGGTCACTTGTCTGAAAGAGGGCGTTCCAATATCAGAAAGCACAATTTAGGTTTTGTTTTTCAAAGCTTTAATCTGATAGATGAACTTACTGTATTTGAGAATGTAGAATTGCCTATGCTCTATACTAAAGTTCCTTCCAGCGATAGAAAAGCTAGGGTCGAAGAGTTGCTAGAGGATATGAGCATAATGCATCGTAGGAATCATTTTCCCCAGCAGCTATCCGGAGGACAACAGCAGAGAGTAGCTGTAGCTCGTGCTATAGTAAACCATCCAAAATTAATCCTTGCGGATGAGCCAACAGGAAATTTGGACAGTTCTAATGGTGACGATGTCATGCGCATACTAACAAAGCTTAATGATAAAGGCACCACAATTGTAATGGTGACACACTCTCAATATTGTGCAGAATTTGGCAATAGAATAATAAGGATGTTAGACGGAAAAGTAGTTACAGAAAATCTAGTGAAACAGTTTCTGTAAGCACACTTCTATTTGAGGAGGACACATCCTTTGTGATTTACTTTCTACACGACACTTTTCATTGACTTCATCCACAAACAAAATTTCTTCGATTGCTCTATGATTAATTTAGAAAATATAGAAAAGTATTACCGATCCGGTCTTCAGAAAAGCTGGGTGCTCCGAGATATATCATTAAATGTCGACGAAGGAGAGTTTGTTACGATTATGGGAGCAAGTGGATCAGGAAAGACCACCTTGCTCAATATCATTGGAATGCTAGATGAAGGTAATAACGGATCTTATCACTTCCTAGATGAACCTGTTCATAAATTTAGAGAAAAGAGAAGGACTGAGATCCATAAACATTATCTGGGATTTGTATTTCAAGCCTATCATCTCATTGAAGAATTAACGGTATATGAGAATATTGAAACCCCATTACTCTATAGGAATGTTAAAAATCAGGAGCGAAAAGCTATAGTAGCTGATATCCTTGACCGGTTTAATATAGTTGCTAAAAAAGACCTTTTTCCAAACCAACTTTCTGGAGGACAGCAGCAATTAGTAGGGGTTGCAAGAGCGATTATAGGAAAGCCTAAATTATTACTGGCTGATGAGCCTACGGGAAACCTCCACACCGAACAAGGCCAAATGATCATGAATTTATTTAAAACGTTGCATGATGATGGGATGACTATAATTCAAGTCACACATGCTGAGAAAAATGCTCAATATGGTACACGAATTATCAGATTGAATGATGGGTTTATTGAAGAAGATACAATGATTGCCTAATGGAATTTTAAATGTATGAGTCACTAAAAATCTCAAATGAACATTCAGAATAAATAGACAGAATTATGTTCCGGAATTACACAAAAATTGCTTTTCGAAACCTGATTAATCAGAAGGGTTATTCTCTTATAAATATTGTTGGTCTTTCTATATCACTTGCAGTTACGCTTTTGATGTTGTTATGGGTTCAAGACGAATGGAGTACCGACAAATTTCATGAGAAGAGTGATAACATTTATCGCATGAAGCGTACAATTCCATTAGAAGGGAATAGCCTAGATGTCTATAATGGAGTGCCTTATCCTGTTCTTGCTGCTGCCAAAACTGAACTGCCTGAAGTCATTCAATATACTCCATTGGGGCGAAGTTTTGAAGAGACGATACAAAGAGAGGATCTTGCTGTTCGGGCGAGTGGTACTTTTGGGAACTCAGCATACTTTGAGATTTTCTCCTATCCAATTCTTACAGGTGATGTCACACAATTAGACAAAAAGAAAGATGCTATCGCTATTTCAGAAAAATTGGCTGCAACGCTTTACGGAACAAATTGGAAGCAAAACGCTGTAGGTCAGATTGTCCATATGCATGATATCGGTGACTTTATGGTGGAGGCTATTTATGCCAACTTTCCTGATAATTCATCTATTCAAAACGAATTTATCTACAGTTTTGAGGCACAGTTATCGGCGAATGACTGGATGTTAGAATGGACTAATTCAGGTAGCCAAGGCGCTTTATTACTAGCTGATGGCGCAGATGCAGCAAAGACAGCTCAAAAAATTGAGGATTTGTTTCATGAACATCAGAATAAAGACAGAAAGGAAGGTATTCTCCTTCAAAAATTTGCAGACCACTATTTATACGGTCAGTTTGATGAACAAGCAAATGTGACCGGTGGGCGTATAGAATATGTTCAAACATTTGGGATCGCAGCTCTTTTGTTATTGATCATTTCCTGTATAAATTTCGTCAATCTGGCAACAGCAAGGGCATCTAAAAGAGCAAAAGAAGTAGGTGTCAGAAAGACTATTGGTGCAAGTAAAAATTCTCTGGTTACACAATTTTTGATAGAATCAGGAATGATCACGTTTATCTTGATAGGGGTTGCCATAATAATTTCAAAGGCAGCCCTACCTCAAGTGAATATCATTACTGGTAAGTTCCTCCATCTTAATCTTTCAGAGCCAATGATGTGGGTTGGAATTTGCTCCATATTTCTATTGACAACTTTGTTGGCCGGAGCATACCCATCATTCGTTTTGTCTCGATATCGCCCTGTCAACGTATTAAGCGGTTCTATTACAAGACAGCCTGGTAAGAATATCTTAAAAAAAGGTCTTGTAGTCATGCAGTTCATCTTAGCATTACTTCTGATAGTAGGTGCTTTAGTAGTAGAAAAACAGGTTCAGTATATAAAAAATAAAAATCTGGGCATTGCTAAAGAAAATTTAGTGATGATTCATCAAGATGCTAACATTACTGAAAGCTATGATGCTCTTAGGAATGAACTTCTAAAAAAGGAAGGGATCCTAGATGTGACAGTTGTAGGACCATCACCACTGAATATGCAAAGTTCCACCAGTGGAGTAAGATGGCCGGGTAAAAGACCTGATCAGGAGAATATTGAATTTCAAATGGTTTGGACAGCTAGCAATTTTTTAGATGTTTTTGATGTGCCATTAGTCTCTGGTAGATACTATCGGGAGGGATCAACATATGATACTACCAATGTAGTCTTCAATGAACGAGCTATTGAAATTATGGGTATAGAAGACCCTGTAGGTAAGACAGTTCAATGGTGGGGCAGTCCAAGACAAATCATAGGTGTGGTGAAAGATTTTCATAACCGGTCTCTATATGAAAAAATAAAACCTGCAGCATTCTTACTGGATAGTGAAGATGCCGGATGGCTTTTTGTTAAGTCAGCAGACACAAAAGTCAGCACTGCCCTTAGCGGACTCGAAGCCACTTTTAAATCTGTACTACCCAATGTTCCTCTGCATTATGAGTTTGTAGATAAGCAATATGAAAAATTTTACAAAAGCGAAATATTGACAGGCACCTTAGCCAAATATTTTGCTGTTTTTTCCATATTCCTTTCATGTCTTGGACTACTTGGGCTATCTACTTTTTTTGCTGAACAGAAAAGCAAAGAAATAAGTATTAGAAAAGTATTAGGTGCAAGTACTTACAATTTGGTTGGATTCTTATCCAAAGAATTTCTTGCATTGGTAGGTCTTGGACTACTTATAGGTATTCCGATATCATGGTTCATCTTGAGTGATTGGCTTATGACATTCCAATATACTATTGATTTGAAAGTATGGATGTTTGCTTTACCTGCTTTCTTGGCCATTGCAATTGCAGCTATGACTGTTGGGTTTCAAACGATTAAGGCGGCAATTGCGAATCCTATTATGTCTCTTAGAAACGAATAAAAGGTATCACGATGTATAAGAATTATTTTAATATAGCCTTCCGTAATCTTACCAGGCATAAGATGTATTCATTCCTTAACATTATAGGCCTGGGGTTTGGCATTACTTGCTTTCTTTTGATTGCTCTTTTTGCAATTGATGAGATGACCTTTGACCGTTTTCATGATAGAGCGGATGATATCTATAGGGTAGTTCAACAACTACAGACACCTGAAGAAGGAGAACAGTATTTTGGAGCAGTCTCCTATAATATTTCAGATGCAGCGAGAGATGAAATTCCAGGAGTAGATAATAGTGTCAAAATGTTAACCTGGGGCCGAGCAGTGATTAGCAATCCGGAAAATCAAAAAGAGTTTTTCCACCCCTTTCTGACAGTAGAAAGTTCAATTTTTGACATTTTCAATTTCTCATTGAAGCAAGGTGATCAAAGGACGGCCTTGTCAGATCCTAATACAGTTGTTCTTTCTGAAGAATTGGCGATGAAATTATTCGGTGATGAGGATCCTCTTGGTCAAACTGTAAAAAGTGATAGAGGCATGGATCTCAAGGTAACAGGTGTCCTTGAAGACATTCCGCACAATTCACATTTACAGTTTGAAGTGATGATTTCACACCTCACTTTTGAATCACAACCTGGTATTGATGATCGAGTTAGAGCAGATTGGAGTTCACAGAATTGGTTTACCTATTTAACTTTGGATAAAGGGACAGACCCCAACAAAGTAGGACAACAATTGACTTCTTTTGCTAAAACCAGAGCACGAGATGATCGTATATTTGAAGGTCGATTAGAGCTTCAGCCTCTTAAAGATGTGCATTTTTAATCACAAGGTTATCAAAGGGAATTCAATGAAAGAAAGGGGTCTTATACCTATCTAAGTTTTTTTAGCCTAATTGGGATTTTTATACTTGGAATTGCTTGCATAAATTATATCAATTTAGCGACAGCTCGTTCATCAGTATATAGTCGTGAAGTAGGTGTTGGGAAGGTTGTAGGTGCAAACATTAACCAGCTTTTTGGACGGTTTATGTCGGAGAGTATCGTATTCACAACATTGGCTTTTTTACTAGCCCTTGGGCTCACTCAATTGATATTACCATGGTTTAATGTCTTTACTGACAAGACACTTTCTTTGATCCCTTCTGAAGCATCCTGGGCTATTCCTGCATTGTTAAGTACTGTTGTACTGGTCAGCCTGGCAGCCGGTAGCTATCCTTCACTATATCTTTCTCGTTTTCAACCTCAAAAAGTTTTGAATGGTTCTAGTCAAAGTAATAGGAGTGGTCAAGGATCTTTGCGTAAAGGTCTAGTTGTACTGCAATTTTCGCTTTCTATTATCATGATGATAGGCACTTTAGTAGCCTGGCAACAAATGAACTATGTGAAGACACAAGACTTAGGTTTTGATGAAGAACAGCTAATTGTGGTTGATATTAATAGTGGATTAGTCCGCAATGGTTATGAGGCCATTCTAAATGGATATCGGAATCTGCCTGATGTTTCATCGGTCTCAGTTAGTAGCCGTGTCCCTGGCGAATGGAAGAATTTATTAAAGACAGAGGTTCGACCACCAAGTGCATATGAAGAAAGAGGTCATACACCTTGGTTTATTGGAGCAGATGAGAATTTCCTTGAAACATTTGATATAAATTTGATTAGTGGGCGAAATTTTGATTCTCGAAGACCTGCAGATTCTTCAGCGGTAATTTTAAACCTTCAAGCCGCAAAGGCCCTTGGATTTTCTGAAGCTTCAGGACAAGAAGTGCGACTTATGAGCCGAATAAATAATGGCTCAGAGAGACTTTACGATCAACCCATCCGAGCAAGAGTAATTGGTATAACTGCTGATTTTAATTTTCAATCATTATATGAAGAAGTTAGTCCATTGGTGTTAGGATTTCGCAATAACCCCATACAGTCTATTGACTATATCACGGCACGCATTTCTGGTCATAATGTGGATAACACGATAGCTCAGATGACTGATATTCTTCATTCTGTCGACCCAGATCAATTATTCGAATATCACTTTCTTGATGAACAAATAGCAACCTTCTACGCATCGGATACCAGGCGCAGTTTAATGTTTACCATCGCAGCACTATGTGCGATTTTTATTGCTTGTCTCGGTCTTTTTGGATTAGCAGCATTTACTGCAGAACAGCGAACAAAAGAGATTGGAATCAGGAAGGTCCTTGGGGCATCTACAGCGGGAATCGTAAAATTATTGTCTGTGGATTTTTTGAAATTAGTTTGCATTTCACTTGTCATAGCCAGTCCAGTTGCTTGGTATTTCTTAAATGATTGGTTGCAGGGTTTTGCATACCATATAGAAATCAAATGGTGGGTATTTGCCCTAGTGGGAATGATAACTATGGTAATAACATTTATTACAGTAAGCTTTCAGAGTATTAAGTCAGCCTTAGCAAACCCAATCGAGAGCCTGAGAGCTGAGTAAGTGACTTAATGAAGTCAAAAAAATAACAATATGATCAAAAATTATTTCAAGATAGCACTGCGTAATCTCCTTAAACAGAAGGGGTTGACCTTTATAAATATTATCGGCTTAAGCATGGGGTTTGCTTGTTTCATTTTATTCATGTCATATGCGGTCCATGAATTTAGTTTTGATCGCTTTCATGATGATGTGGATCGAATGTATCGCGTCTATCGATGGAGCGAAGATATCAATGGGAGTGGTACTCAAGGAGATGCACATTTACCTATGCCGTTAGGTCCAGCCTTGATGGACGACTTTCCCGACGTGGAAGAAATGACAAGATGGAAGAGATCCTGGGAAGAGAGTTTTGTAAGAGTTAATGATTACACATCTAGAGCTGGATTATCACATGCTGATCAATCAATCTTCAAACTTTTTACATTTCCATTGATCTATGGTGACGAAAAGACTGCTTTATCTGAACCCAGAAATGTGGTGCTCACCGAGACAGCTGCGCTAAAATATTTTAATGAAAAAAATCCTATTGGCAAGACTATCGAAATTCAATACGAGGATGAATTTGAGCCTTTTGTTGTATCAGCGATTGCAAAGGATTTTCCTTCTAACTCATCGATGAACTTTGAAATATTAGGAAGTTTTGAATATTTTGCCATGACGGCTCAAGGAAAAAGAAGAGCTGGTAATTGGAACAGCTCATTTTTAAACGTTTTTGTCAAACTAAGAGATGGCAGTGGTCTGGCTTCTGACGAAAAGGCCCTTTTGAGATTTCGCGAAAAATATTATCCTGGTCAAGAAAATGAAATAAGAGAAGCAGGAAATTGGACTGGAGAAGGCCCTCCTGTTACATATAGGTTACAACCCATGTCGGCTGTACATACCGAAACTCATGTCTCGAGTGCTAATGTGCCAGCTATTGACCCAAAGAGTATCTGGACTTTATTGTTGATCTCAACAGGTGTTCTGTTGATAGCCATCATCAATTTTACAACACTTTCGATTGGTAGGTCTTCCAGTAGATCAAAAGAAGTAGGCATCAGAAAGGTAATCGGTGGTTCAAGAATGCAATTAGTCGTTCAATTTCTTACGGAGTCCGTCTTGTTAAGTATAATATCTGTAGTCATAGGTCTGGCAATAGTTCAGATAGTCATGCCTTTTTTTAGTTCCTTGTCAGGACGCGAGATGATTTTGTCATATCAGGATTTTCCAGAGATTTTTTGGCTTGTTGGGTTATTGACTTTGATAGCTGGGCTTTTGGCCGGAGCTTATCCTGCGTTCATGCTTTCAAGATTCAAACCAGTAGGGGTACTTAAAAATGATCTAAAACTTGGCGGTTTCAATTGGTTTACAAAATCTTTGGTAACCAGTCAATTCGTATTGTCTGCAGGCTTGGTCATAGCTACCATTATTGCATGGAGTCAGTTGGACCTTATGAGATCTCAGAGCCCTGGGTTTAATAAGGAAAATGTCATTGTGGTCGATGCTAATGCTATTGATACTGATAAAGTATATCCCTTATTCAAAGATGCCTTAGCAAATGATCCGAATATTCTAGGTGTAGCTTCTTCTGATCTTGGATTGGGAGCAAATATGGGTTGGAGTAGATCTGGATTTGATTACGAAGGTGAACTCAAGCAGGTCTATGAATATTTTGTTGATGACGACTAGATAGGTGTAATGGGACTTGAACTCTTGGCTGGCAGGGATTTTAACAGCGATCGTCAAGACGGGCTCAATTTATCAGTCATTATTAATGAAAGCATGGCTCAAGATTTCGAATGGACTATATCAGATGCCATAGGTAAAGAGCTCTTAGGATATAATAATGAAGGGCTCAATCCAAAAGTTGTTGGGGTGGTAAAAGATTTTAATTTTCGATCGTTGAAAGAAGAGGTGCTGCCGCAGATGTTCCACACGTTTGAGGACTATGCTCCTTATAAATTTTTTATAAGAATCAGACCAGGCGACCCTTCTCTTGCAATAGACAATTTACAGAAAACATGGTCGAATCTGGTCCCAGCATATCCACTACAATATAGCTTTCTTGATGATGATGTCAACCGTTTTTATAGGGCTGAAGGTCGTTTCAGTAAAATCATTGGCTGGGCTGGAGGTATGTCTATATTTCTGTCTTGTCTCGGTCTTCTTGGCTTGGTAGGACTAGCCTCTCTCAACCGTACTAAGGAAATTGGGATTAGAAAAGTATTAGGAGCAAGTATTCCTAATATCATTGGATTGCTATCTAAAGATTTTCTAAAACTCATACTTATTGCCCTAGTTATTGCCTCTCCTGTCACTTGGTATTTGATGAATAGTTGGCTAAAAGATTTTGCATATCGCATCGACATTCAATGGTGGGTATTTGTATTTGCAGGTTTTATTGCCATTGGAGTGGCTTTGATAACAGTAGGATACCAGAGCATTAAAGCTGCTATGGCGAATCCTATAGATTCACTTAGAGATGAATGAATATGAAATTTTATTGACTTATAGCACCTACACTTAGAATATATGTTTTATCATAATCTACTCATATTGTTCCGGACCTTTTTACGTCAAAGGGTTTATTCAATAATTACTTTGTCAGGTGTTATTATTGGATTAACAGCCGTAATGCTTGCTTTTGTAGTGATTAGCGATGAGATTGCTTATGATAAATTTCATTCAAAATCTGACCAGATTTTTCGAATCAACAAGATCCAAAAATCCCCATCAGGTGATATAAGCAAAAATGCTGAAAGTCCTGGATTAATGGCCGCAGCTCTCAAGAGCGACTTTCCTGAAGTAATTACATCAGCTCATATGAGCCCGTGGTTCGACGATGTACTGATCTCTTATGAAAACCAGAATATTACAATAAATAATTGGGTCTTTGCAGATCCTAATTTCTTCAATTTATTTGATTTTGAAATTTTAGAAGGAGGTGATCCGAGAAAACTACTTTCACAACCCGGTCAAGTCCTTCTTACTTCAAAAGTAGCGGAAACATTATTCAGTAATGAAAATCCTATAGGAAAGACTTTCAAAGGCATAGATGAGCAGTTGTACAATGTCGCAGGAATAATAGCGAACGCTCCAAGGCAATCACACATTCAATATGATGCAATAGCTTCATGGGCATCAACAGAAGCACAATCAGGTGTTCATGATTTCAACTTTATGAATAATTGGTTGGGACAGACGGTTTATACTTATGTCCAATTGCATAGTTCTGATCAGGTTAATTCTATAAACTCAAAATTGCCTGAATTCACTGCTAGATATATGCCTAACAGAGTAGATGCATATGACTTTTATCTTCAACCTTTAGAAGATATTTATTTAAATTCTTTTGATCTTCTTTTTCTAAGAGGTGGAAAATATGGTAGCGCAACCTTTTTACGAACTTTTGGTATGATCACTTTATTGATTCTGCTCACAGCATGTTTTAATTACATCAATATAACCACAGCGCGATCAATTCAACGTACAAAAGAAGTTGGGGTTAAGAAGGTACTGGGGGCAACCAATAGAAATGTTATTTACCAATTTCTAACGGAGACATTTGGAATTACAACTTTAGCCGCAATTATTGTTATTCCTATCTCCCAATTCTTGCTGCCACAACTGAACATATGGTTTGATAAGGATATACCAAACAGCATTTTAATCAGTCCTCAGTCATTGGGATTTTTACTTATTGTCATAATCATAACTAGCCTGGTATCAGGTTTATTCCCAGCTCTCTTGTTATCAAAGTTTCGACCCATCGGAATCCTTCAAAGTCAAAGTAAGTCATCGCCAGGCGGACGGCTTCCAAGAAGTATATTAACCACACTACAGCTAGCTGTGAGCATTGGGTTAATAGCCGGTACTTTAATATTACAAAAACAGTTTGATTTCTTAATCAACCGTGACTTGGGTATTGACAAAGAACAAGTCCTAGTAATGCATACTCCACCCGGTATTAATAGCAGTGTCACAGCATTCAGAAATGAAATCGAATCGCTCAATGGAGTAACCAGTGTTTCTATTTGCAATGCTGCTATGCCTGAAGGCACATTTGGCTCGACTATACTTCCAGAAGGAAGTGTTGACGAAGTACCTGTGCAAGTATTTCGAGTCGACAGTCAATATCTAAAAACCTATGGTATTACCATGGCAGAAGGTCGATTTCTTAATCGATCATCTGACGAAGGTTCCCTAGTCGTAAATGAAACAATGGTTAATCAAATGGGCTGGGAAAAAGGGTTGGGAAAAACAGTCCGGTTTATAAATAATGAAAGGCTTTACCCAATTGTTGGAGTCGTCAAAGATTTCAATTACAATTCCTTGCATCAACCTATAAACCCGTTGATCATGTATCTCGATGATCGACGCAGTAATATTTCCGTGAGAATGGATGTCGAACAATCTGGAACCCTTATTCCACAACTGAAAGATCTATGGGAAACATTTGAGGCAAGACATCCTTTTGATTATTATTTTCTTGATGACTTTTTTGCCCTGAACTATTTGAAAGAGAAACAAATGACACGGGTGATCTCACTATTTGCAGCGATAGCTATATTAATTGCATGTCTTGGACTATATGGGCTCGTTTCATTTGAAATGATCAAGCGGAGGAAAGAAATCGGAATCAGAAAAGTGTTGGGAGCGACTGTCACTCAAATTACAAAGTTACTAATCAAGAGCTTTGTTTTTCAATTACTAATTGGAATGATGATCGCTGTCCCGGTGGTATGGTATATCGCAAATAGGTGGTTACAAGATTTTACTTATCACATTTCACTTAATATTTGGGTATTTGTTTTGGCGGGACTCTCAATGTTAAGTATTGTAATGTTGACAATTGGTTTTCAAAGTATCAATGCTGCGATTACTAACCCTACTAATAGTCTCAGATCTGAATAGAATTATGAAATGAAATATAAAACAACATAGAAAATTTTATGTAATCAAAAAACTAAAAAATAATGTTACAACTAGCAATTCCCATTCCGAGCTTACCCGGCCGACAAGAAATAGATATCGAAATGGCTGTCAATGGTCAAAAGCAAAAAATGCATTTTCGTGTTGAGCTTTATCGATGGGAAGACTGTGTTGCTTCGAGAGAGGATAGAATAGAATGTATCCAAGAGCTTTTACAAGACTATGGTGATGAATGGATGATATATCATATTGATTTTCCTACAGAAGAGTATGTGCCTTTGACTTTTGTAAAGACAATAGATTGGAAGCGTCAACGCTCATTGATGATGGAAGCATTAATGACTAAACCTTCTTCCAATCAGTAATATTGATTCATTAAAACTATTGCAATAATGGCCATAGTGGGCATTCTCAATCAGAAAAATTATAAGGATGTATAAAAATTATTTCAAATTGGCTTTTCGTAACCTGACAAGGAATAAGAGCAATGCCATTATTAATGTGGTCGGCCTTTCTATAGGAATAGCTTGTTGCCTATTGATTTTACTATGGGTTGCAGATGAATTGAGTTACGATAATTGGCATAAGAAAGCTGATAGGACATATAGAGTGGCATCTGAAATTAATTTTGGTGGGAAACTTCAAAGTTATGCCGTTTCTCCGGCTCCTCTCGCACAAGCTTTAATTAATGATTTTCCTGAGGTGGAAGCTGCGGTGAAATTTCGAGACTATGGATCTGTTCTTGTCAAGAGAACTTCTCAAAATTATAAAGAGCGTGAGGTTCTTTATGCAGACTCTACTTTATTTGATGTATTTGATTTTGATCTTCTCAAAGGTGATAAGGCAGCTTTATCCGAACCAAATACAGTGGTCATCAGTGCATCTATGTCGTCTAAATATTTCAAAAATGAAGATCCACTTGGTAAGACTTTAACTATAGATGATCAGACTATATTGAAAGTGACAGGAGTGATAGCCGATCTACCTCCTAATTCCCACTTCAAAGCTGATTTCTTTATTAGCCTGACGGGTGGAAATGAGGCCAATAATGGGGTTTGGTTGAGTAATAATTTTCCTACCTATTATGTACTCAAGGAAGGTGTAGACCATTCTGCCTTTGAGGCAAAAGTATCACCGCATCTTATGAGTAAATATATTTCTCCTCAAATCGAAATGATGATGGGGGTGACTTATGATGAAATGATTGCGAGTGGAGCGTATATCAATTACTTTTTTCAACCACTGAGAGATATACATTTACATTCCGATTTGGTTGCCGAAATTGGTGCAAATGGCAGTATTCAGTATGTGTGGATTTTTCTCTCTGCAGCATTTTTTATCTTAATTATTGCATGTGTCAATTTTATGAATTTGACAACTGCTAGATCTTCGCTTAGAGCTAAAGAAATTGGTGTTCGTAAGGTCTTGGGGTCTTTAAAGAAAGACTTAGTGAGTCAGTTTCTTTGTGAATCTCTTGTCCTTACATCTGTGGCCTTTGTAATTAGTTTAATAATTACTCAATTGACACTTCCTGCATATAATGCTTTGGCCAATAAAGACTTGGTCATTCCATATGGAGATCCAGTATTTTGGAGTGTATCCTTGGTTGGAGTATTGATAGTAGGATTACTAGCAGGTAGTTATCCTGCTTTATTCCTTTCAGGATTTAAACCAATTCATGCGCTTTCCGGAAGACTTTCCAATAAAATAGGAAATGTGAATTTGAGAAATGGATTGGTAGTTTTTCAATTTTTAATTGCTGCGATTTTAATCATAGGAACTCTAGGTATCCAAAAACAAATGAATTTTATTCAGAGTAAGAAAATGGGTTTTGACCGAGAGCAAGTTCTTGTATTGAATGATGCATATGCTCTTGGCAACAATAAAAAGGCATATAAACAACAACTCGTCTCACATCCAAGTATCAAGAGTGCGTCCTTCAGCAGTTATTTGCCTACACCATCTTCAAGAAGTGATTCTCCATTATGTAAAAGTGCAGAAGTCAGAGAGGATAACTGTGTTTCTATTCAGATATGGAATATAGATGAGGATTATGTTGAAACTATGGGTATGAATATGATTGAAGGAAGGGCCTTTGATGCTGAAATGGCCACGGATTCTCAGGCAGTCATCATTAATCAAACAGCCGCAAAATTACTAGGTTTGGACAAGCCTTTGGAACATTCTTTATATGGAAGCGATAACAATGGGTCGGATTTCGCAAACACAATGAGACCATTGAAAATTATCGGAGTTGTAGAAGACTTTCATTTTGAAAGCCTCCGAGAAAATATTGGTGCCTTAAGCCTTATTTTTTCACCTAGTAGTGGTTCTTTGTCAATGAAATTAGCTTCTGGTAATCCTGAAGCTGCTATCGCACATGCTAAAAACACTTGGCAAAAAATGGCACCTGGCCAACCATTTTCATTTGCATTTATGGATGAATCATTTGAAAGGATATATCAGACTGAGCTCAGGGTTGGGAAAATATTTAGTTTGTTTTCAGGCTTGGGCATTTTTATAGCTTGCCTTGGACTTTTTGGTTTGGCTTCTTTTGCTACAGAAAGAAGGAGAAGAGAAATTGGCATCAGAAAAGTACTTGGTGCATCCAATTCCGGAATTGTCCGTCTTTTATCTAAGGATTTCATGGTTTTGGTATTACTTGCTCTTGTCATTGCTGTGCCATTGGCCTGGTATCTTATGAGAGTATGGCTTGCCAACTTTGCGTATAAGACAGATATAGGTGTTTGGATTTTTATCATTGCTGGTCTGGCTGCATTATTAGTGGCCTTCCTTACAGTTGGATTTCACTCATTACGCTCGGCTCTGGCAAACCCTGTAGAAAGTTTGCGAACTGATTAGCATTAAATATTTTAATGAAAAAGACAATACTCGAAAAATATTAACAACAATTATCATGATCAAGAATTATTTTAAAATCGCCATACGAAACCTAATTAGATACAAGGGATATACAGCAATCAATATCTTGGGGTTGGCCATAGGTATGGCATGTGTTATTTTGATTATGCTCTATGTTCAAAGGGAAATAAGCTTTGACAATTTTCATGATAATAATGACAAAATATACAGACTAAATATCCAGGTAACTAATCCTCAGACCGGTGCCAAAACTCAAAGAGCTATAGGGCCGTATCGCCTAGCTGATGAGTTAGAAACAGATTTTCCTGATATGGATCACATTATTCGATTTGCTCCACAATCTAGGGAATCTATTGATTTTGAAGATGAGACATACCTGGAGGAAAATCTGACATTTGTAGACCCTGAAGTTTTTGAGGTTTTTAATTTTAAACTTATAAAAGGTGACCCATTAACTGCTCTTCAAGACCCTTTTTCTTTGGTTATCACAGAGGAAGTAAGTAAGAAATATTTCAATGATGCCAATGGTATTGGCAAAACCGTTAAAATTAGAGATCAGAATTTTGTGGTATCAGGAATAATGGAAGAAATTCCAAAAAATTCTCGATTCAATTTTGATATTATGGTTTCGATGAATTCTGCCAAACAAGTTTTTTCTCGTATTGTTTTGGAGAATTGGGGAGAAGGATATGTGGAGACCTATGCTATGTTATCTAATGAGATGAAGCCCGCAAATTTTAAAGACAGACTCGCCAAATTTGTTGGTATAAAATTAGAAGCTTGGAAGCAGGCCTCTCCTGAACTCATCATGCAGCCTCTATCTGATGTATATCTCAAGTCAGACGATATAAGATCTTACCAAGCTGGAGGTGATATAATCTATGTATACTCTTTTTCATTTATTGCCTTATTTATTTTAATCATTGCCTGTATAAATTTCATGAACCTGTCTACAGCTAAATCTAGCCTGAGAGCCAGAGAAGTTGGATTGAGAAAGGTGGTTGGCGCCATGAGATCTCAACTTATCGGACAGTTCTTAAGTGAGAGTACGATATTGGCTTTTATTTCATTGCTGTTAGCTTTATTGTTCGCTAGAATTAGTTTGCCATTTTTCAACAAACTTGCCGAAGCAGAACTGACTTTAAATTTATTTGATAATATTCCATTACTGGTGGGGTTATTGGTGATTACCCTCTTTGTTGGTATTGCTGCTGGGTCTTATCCTGCCTTGATGTTATCTTCCTATAAGCCAGTGAGCGTCCTATCTGGAAAATTAAATACTGGAAGTAAAGGTGGTCTTCTAAGAAAAGTATTAGTTGCTTTTCAATTTGCTATCTCCATTTTTTTATTGGTGATTACAGGGGTTGTTTATCAGCAGCTTAATTATTGTAAAAACATGGATTTAGGGTTTGACAAAGAGCACATTGTTTTGATGAGTGCCCCACTTGAGTTGAGAGAGCGATATGCTGAATTCACTACTGAGTTGTTAAAAAACCCTTCTGTATTGTCTGGTGCAGGATCTTCTAGAGTGCCTCCAGGTAGACTAAGCAGCTCGTTAGGAACTAGACCTGAAGGTGTGCCAGAAGATCAGCGCAAAGGAATGCAAACTGTATGGACCGATTATAACTTTATCGAAACTATGGGCTTCGAAATGACGGCAGGTAGAAGTTTTTCACGAGAATTCCCGAGCGATGAAAAAGGTGCATTTGTCCTTAATGAAGCTGCCGTGAAAGATTTGGGTTGGACGAATAAATCTGCAGTAGGAAAGACTTTTGGAAGTTCTGAGATTAATGATTGGGATGTAGGACAATGGGTAGAAAGAGATGGACAAGTTATTGGAGTTATTAAAGATTTCCATTTTGAAACATTGAAAAAGCCAATCATACCAACAGTCTATTTTATTGCCCCCTATATGGCATGGAACTATGCTGTCAGAATACGTCCTGATAATATCTCTAACACAATTGGATATATTGAAGACGTTTATACCCAATTTAACCCTGATGTTTCTTTTGAATATACCTTCGTAGATGAAAACTATGCTGAGCTATATAGTGCAGAAGAACGACAAGGAAAAATATTTGGAATATTCGCATTGTTGGCCATTTTTGTGGCATGTCTTGGACTAGCAGGTCTCGCCTCGTTTATGGCAGAGCAAAAGAAAAAGGGAGTAGGAATTAGAAAGATATTAGGTGCGTCGACATCGAATATCATGCTTTTACTTTCTAAAGAATTTACATGGCTTGTTATTATCGCGGCGGTGATAGCATCTCCTATTGCTTGGTACGTCATGAGTGAATGGTTACAGGAGTTTGCTTACAGAATACCTGTTGGCATTAGCATATTCTTTTTTGCGGCTATTGTGGCTATGTTGATAGCATGGGTAACGGTGAGTTTTCAGACAGCAAAATCTGCATTCGCAAATCCAATAAAATCATTGAGACATGAATGATTAGCAGACCATTTTTAATTCATCAAGAATCAATTTGTTACTGATCCTTCCTTATTAGGTCCTAATTAGTCTTTTCTAATTTGAATTTAAATAGAACAGAATCACTTTCATTGAATATATAAGTGACTGATCCTATTTTGTATCTGAATTTCTATAACAAGAATCTCAGTTAGGGGAAAATTGCTTTTAGTCTTTTATTCTTTATTGCCCTTGTTATACCCAAACCTAGTTCAAAATAAAATTACTTTGCCGAAAATCAGAGAATGACCAAAAAGGAAATATTAGATAGCTTGGAACTCCCCTTAGTTGCGGCACCGATGTTCATTATTTCTCAGACTCAACTGGTCCTGGAGTGTTGTAAAAATGGAATATTGGGCACCTTTCCTGCATTAAATAATAGAAGCACAGAAGGATTTGAGGAGTGGGTTATAGAGATAAAAGATGGGATTAAAAAGCATGAAGCGGAAACTGGTAAAAAGGCAGCTCCTTATGGAGTGAACCTTATTGTACACCGCACAAACCCTAGATTAGAAAAAGATCTTGAAGTAGTGGTGAGGCAAAAAGTGCCGGTTGTAGTGACTTCACTTGGTGCTGTGAGTGATTTAGTGGATGAAGTGCATAGTTATGGAGGACTGGTCTTTCATGATGTTATTAATACACGTCATGCTCAAAAGGCGATAGATGCTGGAGTAGATGGTTTGATTTTGGTTTGTGCTGGTGCTGGAGGACATGCAGGGACTCATAATCCAATTCCATTTGTAACTGAGGTAAGAAAAATGTTTGACGGGGCCATTTTATTATCAGGAGCTCTGAGTAATGGCAGGGATATAGCAACTGCTCTTCAGATGGGTGCAGATCTTGCATATATGGGTACTAGATTTATTAATACAAATGAGGCAATAGCATCAGAGGACTATCAAAATATGATTATTGAAAGCGGAACGTCAGATATCGTGTACACCGCTT
>MDSX01059174.1_pt1 | contig 19949 bp, 17 predicted proteins | sample 811141 | NCBI WGS metagenome assembly MDSX01 (sample SAMN05326642, study PRJNA326480) | marine metagenome | isolation source: seawater | place: Atlantic Ocean: South East | collected 2010 | reverse complement strand
GAAAGTTCTGCTAACCGAGGAGAAAAACCCTTAGACCTTTCTACTATGACAGAGGAAGAATTTAACGCGCTACCAGAAGCCACACTGAGGCGGCTACGGGGCGATATCTAACAGGTAGACCTATGACTAGGGAAAGAGATCCACGTCTAGCACGGGCGGGGGTGAGCGGGTTTAACAAGCCAAAGCGCACCCCCTCTCACCCGAAGAAGTCACACATCGTTGTGGCCAAAGAAGGTGACAAGGTAAAGACGATCCGTTTTGGGCAGCAAGGCGTGAAGACTAATCAAACGGTTGGTCAGCGCAAGGCTTTCAAATCTCGTCATGCCAAGAATATAAGCAAAGGCAAAATGAGTGCAGCTTATTGGGCTGACAAAACTAAATGGAGTCCTTCCAAAACGAAGTCTCCCTCAACTAAATGGAAAAAAGGATCATAACTATGCCGATGATAAACCCCAAAACTGGTAAGCCCTACCCCAATACACCCGCCGGTAAAGCCGCTAGTAAAGCTGAGTACGAGCGTCGAGCAAAAGCTGCAAAGTTTGACAAGAAAGGGGGGTTCAAAAGCGGCAAACTAAAGAGAAAAATGCCCACCACCAAAAACCCCCCAAAACGGCCAGTAAGAAATAAGCCTAAATCTCGGGGTTATTAATGGCGCGTACTAACGAAGCAAAATGGAAGCGCATTGTTTCTAGCGTAAAGGCTGGGACAAGTGGCGGCAAAGCTGGGCAATGGTCTGCGCGAAAAGCGCAGCTTGCAACTAAGCGCTATAAAGCGTCGGGCGGTGGATACAGCGGCGCTAAGACTGAAGAGCAGAAGTCGCTTACGAAATGGACCAAAGAGAAGTGGGGTACTAAGAGCGGAAAAAATAGCACTCAAGGCTCTGGGGCTACAGGCGAGCGGTACTTGCCAAAGAAGGCTCGGGAATCCCTAAGTAAAAAAGAGTATGCCGCGACGACCGCAAAAAAACGCAAAGACACCAAAGCAGGAAAGCAAGTATCAAAGCAGCCTAAGAAGATCGCTAAGAAAACCGCTCGTCATAGAGCCTAAGATCATAAAAGGTAATTAATGTTATGGACGTACTTGACGCCGTTGGAGCCATTTGGCCTCTCGCATTAGGGTTCGTAACCTTGGTTATTGTTTTAGCAAAAATGCACGCCGATATTGAACAGATGAAGGAGAAGATCCGAACCCTGTTTGATTTATGGAACAAAAGGGATAAGTAGTTGCGGATATAACTGTTGCTTTTATGTATTAGCGATACTAATATAAAGATTACGTCTATCAGAACGATATCTGATCGGCCCGTAGCCGCTAAAAACGCACCTCGCCTGTAAAGGCGTAAAACCTGCCGGGGTCGTCCCTCGTTATAAAAACGCTAATACGTTGCTTCACGATACGAAGCACGGATTAGCCGCTCCAAAAGTCGGCTGAGAGCATTAGCAAAAGCTAATGTAAATGAAAATTGTACGCATTAAGGAGGCCACAAATGGCTCTTACTAACTTTGCGTCCTTGACTTCCAATCAGCTTACTGCATGGAGCAGGGACTTCTGGCGTGTTGCACGTAACATGTCATTCGTAAATCAGTTCGCAGGAACTGGACAAAACGCTATGGTTCAGCGCGTTACTGAACTTACTAAATCCGACAAAGGCACCAAGGCGGTAATCACGCTTCTGGCTGATATGACCGGAGATGGTATTACTGGTGATTTCACCTTGGAAGGTAATGAAGAAGCGTTACGCGCTTATGACATTACGATTGAGTTAGACCAGCTGCGATTCGCAAACCGAGTTGCTGGCCGGTTGGCTGACCAAAAGTCAGTTGTTAACTTCCGAGAGCAATCACGAGATGCACTTGCTTATGCAATGGCTGACCGTATGGACCAGCTCGCGTTTTTGACGCTTGCAGGCGTTGCTTACACTCACAAGAACAACGGCGGTTTGCGAACCGTAGTTGGCGGCGCTGTAAACGGCCAAGAACTCGTTGACTTAGAGTATGCGTCAGATGTATCTGCGCCTACGAGTGATCGGCATCGTCGTTGGGACGCTACTAGCGGTTTGGTTGCTGGCGACACTACTGCGGTAGCTGCTGCTGACAAGATGAGCTACGAGTGTATCGTTGAACTCAAAGCCTTCGCCAAGGACAACTACTTACGTGGTATCCGTGGTTCAGGTGGCGATGAGGTCTTCCACTTGTTTGTAACTCCACAGCAGATGAAAGCATTGAAACTCGATACCGATTTCATTACTAACGTCCGTAATGCTGGGGTTCGTGGGCCAAGCAACTCTTTGTTTGCGGGTTCATCTAGCTTGATGGTTGACGGGATCATGGTTCATGAGTTCCGACATGTGTTTAACACTTCTGGCGCTACTACTGGTACTTCAAGCAACGCTGGCGCTGCTGGGTATAAGTGGGGTGCTGACGCTGACATCGTAGGCGGACGCGCTCTGTTCTGTGGTGCTCAGTCACTTGCTATGGCAGATATCGGGCTACCCGAAGTTGTCGAAGATACTTTCGACTACGGGAACCAGCAAGGTATCTCAATTGGCAAGATCTTCGGTATGCGGAAGCCAAAGTACAACTCTGACATTTCAGGGTCTGTACAGGACTTCGGTGTAGTTGCCTTAGACACTGCACAGTAAGAAATACGGCTCCTCCTTCGGGGGGAGCTTTTCTTTTCCTAGCGAGAATTCAATGAAGATAATTTCAGACAAAGAAGTCAGGGTAACTACTACAGGCGGGACAGCCGTTATTTTTTATCCCGGTGTGGAAAAAACCGTAGCCGATGAGATAGGGCTGTTAGCTCTGCAAATGGGCGCGAAAGAAGTAAAAGAATCGAAGGCAAAAAAAGAGCCTGTAGCAATTGAAATAGCTGATGAGGTCACTCCGGTTGAGGAGATCGAACAAGCTGGACCAGATGCAAAGCTACTCGAATGCCTCGAAACATTAATTGAAGAGGGGCACCCGGACAATTTCAAAGCCGACGGAGCACCTAAGTCACAAGTTGTAAACAAACTAATGGGGCGAAGTATTCCAAGTGAAGAGCGAGATGCTGCTTGGGAAATAGTCCTTAATTCCTAGAGGATAGATAAATGGCAGTAACAGTCCAAAGCGTTGTCGATAGAATCCAAACCACTTTGCAGGATACTACTGGTATCCGATGGCCCGTTACTGGCGAGTTAGTCCTGTGGGTTAATGATGCTCAACGTGAAATCGCATTATTGAAACCCGACGCATCAGCGGCTAATGAGACAGTTGCGCTTGTTGCTGGCACAAAGCAATCAATCCCAACCGCTGGAAATCGATTGCTCAGAGTTGTAAGAAACATGTCTAGTGCCGATGCTTCAGCTACTGGTGGACGCTCGGTAAGATTAGTAAGTCGAGAGGTTCTCGACGCGCAAACACCTCTTTGGCACGACCCAACCGTTACTGGAGATGCTGCTCACGCAGCAGTAGTCAAACATTACGTTTATGACGAGTCTAATCCTAGAAACTTTTATGTGTATCCGGGCGTAACCTCGGGTGCCTTTTTAGAAATCATCTACAGCAGCAACCCGCTTTCTGTTGGCCTAACAGGTGCTCGAACTGATCTTGAAGTACCTGATATCTACGGCAACGCCGTAGTTGATTACGCCCTGTTCCGAGCCTACACGAAAGATGCTGAGTACGCTGGCAATGCCCAAAGAGCCAGCACCCATTACAACCTGTTTATTAACAGTGTTACTGGTAAAGGGCAGATCGATATCATCACCAGCCCAAATTCAGATATGGGGCCACAGGGGATTACAACCGGCGCTCAAGTCGGTCAGCAGGTGGGGTAAATAGATGGCGACATCTTACGAGTCACTTTTACCCGAAATCATTCCGATGGTTCCGGGCTGTACGGACGGTCTGATAGAGAACAGTATTCGCTCTGCGGTAATTGAGTTTTGCGAAAAAACCGAGGTGTATCAGCAGGAATTAGACCCTGTTACCACGGTTAAAAACATCTATGAGTATGACCTGGAGCCTCCAGCCCAGACTTCTGTCTGCAAACTTGTGTGGGTCACGCATCTCGGTAATGAGATCGAAGCCATCACCACAGCCTTGCTAGAGCAGCGAGAGCCAAAGTGGAGAGAGTCCAGTCACTTTGGCACCCCTAAGTATTTCGTGAAGCAATCGCAAAGCACCGTGTGGCTCGTACCTGTGCCAACTACAACAGAGGTCAGCGGAACAATTATACGTGCCGTTCTAAAGCCTACACCTTCGTCTACGGCCTGTGATGACGGGGTAATGTCCGATTTCCGAGACACCATTGTTAATGGCGCGTTGTTTAGGTTGTTACGTTTGCCAAGCAAAGATTGGACTGATTACGCGGGGGCGCAGGTGTACGGCACCTTATTTAATGAGGGTCTTGCTTATGCGGAGCGCAAAGCAAGGCAAGGAGATGTACGGGTATCTAGGAAGGTTACTTATGGAGGAATCAACAAGCCGTATCGATTTTCAAGAAACCGTTACTCAAGGGGGTGATCCATATCTTGCAGATATCCGCAAAGAGTGGGACTGGGTATCAAAGGGGGTACGGGAGATCCTAGAGGGGACTCCCCAACTCACTTTCAGGCAAGAGGATGTATACGCGGCTTGCGTCAACGGACAAGCCATGTTGTGGATCACTACCGAAGGGTTTGTGGTTACAACGGTAGAGGTAGATCAGTTTACGGAAGACAGAACACTTTTGGTTTGGCTCGCTTGGGCAAGAGATCGAGGAGCAAAAAAGCAGCGTACTACCTGCCATTTTTTGAAGAGCAAGCTAGACGGGCAGGGCTGCAGAAAATGGAAGTCAGATCAGCAGTGCGGCAGATGATCGACTATTTAGAAGGCGACGGGTGGTTGTTGGACCACATTGTTTATACGAGGAATGTTTAATGGGAAGCAAGCCAAAACAGCAAGATTACCAAGCGTCCGATGCAGAAAAAGCGTCCGCTTCGGTTGCGATGGCAGAGTATAAATACTTCAAAGAGCGCTACGATCCGCTGCTTCAAGACATGCGTGATCAATCAATGCAGGAAGACCCTAGCCAAACGCTCAGAGCCAGAGCTAATGCGGACACGATGCAAGCGCTAAGTGGCCCCAGTTACCAACAAACTCAGTCGGTAGGCGCTACTGGCGACATGTCCCAAGCGTTGAGTGGTCAACTCGGTATTGCCAATACAAGTGGTAAGAAAATTCAGAATCAAATGAGAACCAATGTATTGGGTACAGCGAGAGGACAAGCTGCTGATGCTCAAAGTGGCATGGCGCAAGCAAGCAGACTAGCAACGTCAGACGCACTAAGCAGAGCGCAAGCTAATCAAACAGTTAGATCTGCGAGAACTGAAGCCCTAGGGCAGGTTGCAGGGACAGCCCTTTATAAATACGGAGAAAAGACAGGTAAAAAAGGCATCACAAATTTCTTTGACGCTCTACGCAACCAAGGAGGCTCTGTGTAATGACTGTTAAAACAGCTGACCGCAAACCTATTATGACGAATACAGCTGACAATATGTTTGGTTTGTCAGATGAGCAGATCAGGGAAGCCCAACAAAATGCTATGAACTACAGCAATTCTGGGAACCTACAAAGCGTAGCTGACCCAGATGCTGCTTATGCTCAGATAACTCGTGCAGAGTACAACGACTATGTAACCAATTACCGTGGCTTCGAAGAAGACTTGATTGAGCAGTCCCAGAATGACACCAGCTTAATTGATGCCGCTCGCGAAGATTCTGTTTCTGCTGGTCAAATCTCGCAAGGCGCGGCGCAGAGAAACTTGTCTCGTTATGGAGCTAACTTAACGCCTGCTCAACAGCAACAGATGCAGAGGACAAGCGGTTTAGCGAATACGCTAGGCGGTATCCAAGCAGTAAACGATGCTCGAATAGCTCAGAAAGAGGCGAATACATCCCTGCTTTCTGACCTGATAAACATCGGTCAGGGAGTAAATAGAGCATCGCAAAGCCAACTTGGTTCAGCTGCAGCAGATGCCAACAGTAGGCAGCAAGCGTTCAGAGCTGCTCAAGCGCAGTCACGAGCACAAACGTATCAAACAGTTGGTGGTCTCGCCTCTGCCGCTATCATGGCCTCGATCTTTATATAGGTAACAATATGTCTCTACTAAAAGGTTTTCTCCAAGGTACAGCAGGCGCAGGGCGGTTTGCGGATTATCAGTCTGCTCGGAAGATTGCTACCGATCAAAACGCGAGAGAACAGGCGAAGTTTGATCGAACGCAAAGGGCCGATGCGGCTGGTGGGATGGTCAACAGATTACAAACTGCTGATCTTTTAGACCCCGAGAACAAAACAAGACTCAACATTGACGCTTTTCGGAATGGCTTGGAAAACAACGATCAGTCGGTGCGAAGGATCGGATTAGACATTATTAACAACAGCGGCGAGTTAGGCGAAGGCGTAACCGCGACCAATATAAGACGGCAAAACAACGGCGGTTTTGTAATAGAAACAACAAATGCCAATGGCGAGAAAGGTGCAGTTACAGAGGACGGGTCATCTGACCCCGAATCTAATGTTGTTACTTTCGAACCGGGGCGGCTGACGAATATCGCTAACGATTATTATCGAAGAAATGTAATAGCTAATTTAGATGATGCAGGCCGCAGCCGATATAACGTCTATGTCGAAGATGTAAGGCTAGTAGATCTGGAAATAGAAGCCCTTAATCTTACTGAGCAAAGGTCAGGTATCGGGGCAAGACGGCAGTTAGCCGGGCTACTCTCGGACGCTTCTCCTGAAGAAACAACTCAGATAGTAAGTGAAATAACTGGTAAACCTTCACCCGCACCTGCCAGTGACGCAAAGCAAGAACAGATTGCTGCATTGAAAGAACGCATGGGCAAGCTAACTGGGCCGGGATCAGATAGGCCACGGCGTGAAATACAAGCAGAAATTGACGCGCTAGAAGGGAAACCTGCTTCACCCGAACCTAAAAAACCAGACCCTGAACAGGCTGCAATACAAGAAGAGATTGACGCCTTAAAGCTGCGAAAAGATAGAATCCCTACAGGTCGAGGCGGTGATCGTGCTAAAGCTGCTGTGCAAAAGAAGATAGACGCACTTGAGTCTCAACTTTCTCCTGAAGAAGAACCTGCTCCCGTTATTGCACAAGCTGCACCTAAAGCAGCAGCGGCGATAACAGATACAACTACCGTTGATGAAATCGACGCGGCAGTTGATTCAGGCGAAGTAGAAGTGTCTGAAAGTGATGCACAAGCCATTGCACAGAAAATGCAGGAGTTGGAGATCGAAAAGATTTCTGATCTTCAAAAACTAAACAGAAAAGATCGGTTACTAGCTTACGCTGCATTGAGACTGTTCACCCCGAATGAACAGGCAAGGGAGAATATTCGTTCTGAAATGCAGAATATTGTAGAGACCGGCGTAGCAAGTTACTCAGCCAAAGACTTAGATACAGCGCGAGTAAACCAGCAGAATGCAAACACTTCGGCACAGAATGCAGTCACGAGTCGAATGAGTGAAAACAGATCAGCTGTTGAGGATCTGCGCGGGTTTGCGGAAAGCACCCTGACGATGCGTTCTGACCTTGGTGCAGCTTTAAGCGCAGCAGTCCGAGATGAGGACGGCGATGTAAGTATAGACAGACAAGCGCTGCGAAACCTAAGTGGTCCGGGTGGGGCGCTAAATAAAGCTAAGGCTGACTTCACTACCGAAGTAAATGCAGCTACAAGACGGCAAAAACAGCTTGTGTTTAACAGCGGCATAAGCGCCGTGATCATGGGGTTGTCTTCTGATGACGCAGGGGGCGTATTTGAAGGCGTAAAAGATGCGTTCGGCGTACAAGATGATCAAGAGGTCATCCAAGGCAATGACGGTTTCTTTAATAGAATAGAACCTGTATATGCTAGTGGTGGTACTTCTATAAAAGAGTTCAAGATTGTAGACCCACGCGGGGGCTACATGGATGAAGCAGTTTCTGCCGAAACGGTACGAAGCATATTCTCAGATGCTGATACCTACGCGTATCTTGAAAAATACCTGCGGCTCAAATCAAATGGTGCCACCGCAGACGAGCTTGCGAGTTTAGCGCCAGCTGGTAATTAATATGTCTGTACTGGACGAGTTCTATCAAAACGCAGCGAAGGTAGCGTCACAAGCGGATGTTGCCCCAGACAACACTCGTCAACAAAGTGTAGACCCTAGCTCTATAGTTACAGCCCCTTCCAACATTGGTGAGACCTTCTCTCGAAGTGTGAAGGCGGGAGCTATTGGTTTAGATTCCGACCTTGACTACTTTGCAGCGCTGGCTAATACAGCTATGGGCGATAAAGAAGCTGCTAAGTCAAATATTGCGGAAGCGCAACAGAGCCAAGCGCAGAGCGGACAGCTGCTGGCAGCTACAGGAACATTTGAAGAGTTCTTAGGTGAACCGACTGTTGGCGGATTTTTCGAACAGGTAGCAAAAGGCACAGGGCAGCTTGTTCCATTTGTGGTTAGCAGTATAGGAAGCGCGGGAATCGGCGCTGTTGGCGCAGTAGCGGCAAAAGCCGGTGTCCGTACTGCAGGGAAAAAACTAGCAGAAAAGATAGTAAAAGAAAGTGTCGAGAAGGCTCAGAAAGGACTCGCTACGGAAGCGGAACAGGCCGTCGCGCAGGGAGCTTTTGAGATAGCTAAACGAGGTGCTATAGGTGGTGCCGCTTTTGGTGAGTACGTTCCGATCGCAGGATCAAACTTCTCCGAGGCAGTTGAGTCAGGCAAAGATTTAGATCCTGTACAAGCGTTCAGAGCAGCGGCTCTAGCAGCACCTCAAGCGGTTATTGGAGTTGGTGGAGAAGTGGCGTTCGCCAAAATGCTGGGTAGAGTTGCTAAAGACAGGTCCAAAGGCGACAGCAAATCCTTTTATGGTCAGGTTGCCAATAGCTTTCTCAAGGGTTCAGGGGAACAGGCTGTAGTTCAAACTGGCACTGAGCTTTTGCAAGAAGGTATTAGTGTTGCTAACAGGATGGACTTGGATGAAACCTTCACTTCAGAAGATGCGAAGTTACGGTTAGCAGAAACAGCTTTCGCTTCTTTCTTTGGAGGAGGGGCGTTAGGTGGCGCTGGTGCAGGGGGGGTTCGAGCTTTAAAAGGAGCGCCAAGAGAAATCTTTGATCGGGCAAATCAACTGGTGGACGCTGCTCGTGACTTCAAAGTCGGCAGGGCCGCAGATCAAACTGCTTTTGGGACTGATACAACCTACTCCGCGCCAGAATCTCAAAGCACTATTGATGCTCAACTCGATGCAATGGTTGACCCGAGTAGCAGCAAAAACGCTGTGTGGATTGAGGGGGAAGCTCCCTATGAAAACGCGACCACTGGCGTAAAAGAAACCACTCACAAAGGTCAAAAAGCCTACGCCGCTTTTATCCCCGGACGCGGCACGATTATATCTCCTGACGCAGAAGTTGTTGTGTCAGTAGTTGAGGGCAAAGCTGACGATTCAGTTTTAGCCGCAGCACTTGGCTTCAGTAACACTAAACCGACAGACGGCGACAGGGTAGTACAAGTCCTCGATGCCGAAGACCGAGTTGTGTCTGAGGAGTTGACGAATGAAGCGGGTGAACAAAAAGCAGTAGACGCAGGCCGTGCCTTAATGCCTGAAGGCGGGAGATTAGTTACCCGCTCCCCTGACGAAGTGCTCAGAGATAGAAATGATGGGTTGAAAGAGTCCTTTAGCGACCCCGATGAAGTCAGTGATCCTAATGAACAGGTCGAGGTTACTGAAGAATCTGAAGCTAAAGAAGCAGGGCTAGAGGAAATCGAGGGCGAGCTTGTTGACCGCCAGACTTATAAACCAAGAGCTACCGCCGACACTGTATTCGAAGGTACTGAGCCGCTAAGAACTCAGTTCAAGAACGAGTTCGGTGGCCAGTATAACGTCGATTTTTCAGATAATTTCTGGGGCGTGATGAGTGACGCAATGCTTCGTAAGGCAATTGATGCACGGCGGCAAGGGCTTGAAGTCGAGTTTAATAAAACGCCCGATGGGGATATGCAGCTTGAGGTATTTAACTTCGAGGAATCTTTTACTGTAAAAGATGGGCAGGGAGAAAGGCGGGTTCCACTCGATCAGTTTTTAGAAATAGAGTTGGCTCGTGCTGCAAAGAGTGAGCAAGCACGGCGATCAAACGTCAGGATAAAGACGCCAGACGGTAAAATAAGACGCACAAACCTTATCGACCTGCTAAACGCTGGGCGACGGATAAATCAAACCCGCGATCAAGCTAGCTTCGATGGGGATACCGCAGGTGCTTTGAGCACGATACTAGGTGAACTAGCCCTCGCTGACTACAAGATTCAGATCGACACACCATTCGGCCCTCAAAACCTACTTAATTTTGTAGATCTTCTTGTTAAACAAAGCGCCCTGAATAGAAAACACTACAAAGATGTAATAACTAAAGGGCAACCTGACGCTCCTTACCCACGATTACCTGAACTCGACGGGATTTACGACGTTGTTGTCGGTAAAGACGGACGTGGAAATCCCCTGAAGCTTGGTAAAGCCCTACTCCCACGAAATGTTGAGTCTGCCCCCACTACCCCGTTACAAAATGACGATGATGCGGTACGTAAACCAACAGTTGACTCAATGGGCAACGTCATTTTTGAAGACGAGATTGGTTTTGATGGTACGACTGAAATGGAAAGGATGGAAGGGAATGAATCAGAAGTCCCGCCCGTTGCAACTCCCGGCATAGATGGCCCCGCTAAATATAATCCTCCAAAGAACTTAGATAGATTTAGCCGTGGGAGAAGGGTAAGTAACGGTAGAGACAAAACCCCTAGGAAGCCGCAGCGTGAAAATCCATCACGCACGACCAAACAGAATGTCACTTACCCACTAGGCCCGATTAACGAACAAGTTGCCTACCTTATTGGCCGAGCGGTCAAGAAACTACCCCTAAAACAAACAGCGTCGATTTATGGGCTTAGTCAGCTAGAGGGTCTTACGTTCGAGCAATTGTTTGGAAACCACGAAAACCCTGCCCTAGCGAGGCTTGCATACGACCGTATCCAAGAAATGTTAACTAATGATTCTGCAACAATAGCTTTCTATTTCTATGATAGCGGAGCAGCACATCAGATTATTTTCGATGATCGATTCCTACCAGAAGGTAGTACACCAAATTCGTTAGCGGCGGCTTTAGATATTAGCCATGAGTTAGGCCATGCTTTTTTCGAAGAAGAACGTATAGCGTTAAAAGACAATCCAGCATTGTTAGAACGCCTGTATAACAGCTTTTTAAAAGACTTAGAGCAAGATACCGAACTAGCCGACTTTTACGAATCAGCTTACCCGGCGGAAAAAATATTCGAAGAATGGTATGCCGATCAGTTTTCAAGGGCAGCAGCTGGAGAGTTTGCAAATCCGAAGAATATCAAGGAGTCGTATTTCAAACGGCTTGTTGACGCAATTAAGAAAATGTACGCGGAAATTACAAGGCTCACTAAGCTAAGGGCTGGGCAACCTGTTGCTGAAGGCTTTCAGCAGTATTTAGATAACGTACTTGCTCGCCGCAAAACTGAAATAAATAGGGCTATGAAAGCAGAATATGAAGGGAGTCCTGCAGCCATTGTACGAGTAAATAAGATTAGAGAAAGCCTCGCAGCTACGCCCGGAGTAGAGGGACGCGCAGATGTATGGAAGAGAAAACTGCGATCTGGGCTGAATCAGTATAAAGGTATTTTTAGCGTGATTCTTACTGCCGATGGGCAGCTACGCAGCATAAGTTCTCGGCTTGCTGATATGTTTTATATACCTGCCCAGTCTGCTGGCAAAGCGGGGATGGGGTTCATCCGCTCTTATTACACGCAGTATAGATCGTTCAAAAACGAGTTCGAAGACTCTATTGGTGATCTAAATGACCCAGAGGTGCAGAAGGCTGTTGAGGATGCAGCTATTGAAGGGCCATTAGATCCGAGTAATACAAAAGCTCAAGCAGTACGAGATTTTCTGGCGAAGATCCACAGAGAGTATATAGAACCTAGCCAAGCGGGATATGCCCCTGATCTAAAGATAGATTTTCAAGAAAACTACTTCCCGACGATGTTGAATCTTGCGGCCATTGCTGACAATCCCGATGCCTTTATCTCGCTATTGCTGGAGGCACAAACCGCTGGCGATCCAGAGCAAATACGTAAGGCTGTACAGCGAATCGTTAAATACCAACAGTCTGTAATTAATGGGCAGGAGATTGAAGTAGAGGGGCTTGACCCTGCTGAGGGTAGGGCTGATGCAAGAGCTTTAACTCGCGGTATTGATCGGCAGCTACTAGCAGATAAAGGTTTCCTAAAAGACCCAGACGTTGCACTCACTACATATCTGCGACAGATCGCTAAACGGGTAGAGTGGAACAAGGCAACCAAGGATGAGAGTGGAACTAGCAAGTTGTTGCCGATGCTCAATATGCTAGACAGTAAAGATCGAGCCTTAGCTGAAAAGATAATTTCTATTTATTTAGGCCATCAAACCAAAGAAGTGGCTCCGTGGTTACGGAAAGTCAATAGCTATGGGCAGTTGTTACAGTTTATAACAATACTTCCTTTCTCGACTATCGCATCTATACCCGAGCTAGCTGGACCAATCTTAAATTTTAAAGAGTTCGGAGGCTTTCAAGCTGCCTTTCAAGAGCTAAGAAGTCAGTTTATCGGAGATCGAGAAGCTACTAAACGGTTCGCTAGAGACATTGGCGTTGTCGCTAATGAAAGTATGGCGAACGCTTGGGTTAGCGAAGCTGACTTGGATTACATGGACCCAATAGCCCGAGAGTGGTCAGACAAATTTTTCAAGGTTATCGGTCTGGATTTGTTTACTCGGTTTAGCCGAGAGTTTGCAGCTGGAATGGCGCAGCGATTTTTGCATGAACATGCTTACTTCCCCAAAGAAAGGTCCGAACGATACCTTGCTGACTTGGGCGTGACGGCAGAAGAAGTCAAAAAATATTTTGATAATGAGCTTGATATTACTTCTCCCGAAGCGATCAAAGTAAAACAAGCCGCGCAGCAGTTTGTCGAAAGCTCGATACTGCGGCCCAATGCAGCTGAACGACCTTTGTGGGGTTCTGACCCTAGATTTGCGCTGATTTGGCAGCTCAAAGGGTATTTCTACGCTTTTTACAAAGTCATTATTAAGGGCACGATGTCCGAAGCTAAAGCAAGGAGGGATGAAGGGGGGTCTTTACCAGCAGTTGCAGGCGTGTTTGCTCTAGCAGCAGTAGGATTTATGCCCCTAGCTATGGCTGCGATGGAGACTCGGGAGTGGGCTAAGTACGGGTTATCCGAACTTTTGCCGTTTTCTCCAGAAGGAAAGGACTATTTTCGGTCAGATAGAATGGATTGGGGCGAATATATGTTTGAAGTTTTTGATAGATCAGGGTTTTTAGGCCCGTGGTCATTGGGCGCGATGATGCACCAGAACGCAGAATGGAACCGTAGCCCCTTGATTCCGCTCCTAGGCCCTACAGCCGAGACCATAGATACGGTGTTCCGTGACGGATGGCGGTCAATACCTAACAGATTGATTCCAATTCACAACCAACTGTAATTATTTATGGGTGGAAAACAATTAGCGTTACTAATATACTTCATGTATAAATAGGTGTTGATATGGCATATTCCGATACTCTCAACTTAGTGGTGGGGGATACTCTCCCAATCCTGACTTTGACGCTGAAAGACAGTAATCAGGCAGCTACTGGGAAGACGCTCGACCCCAATAATTCAGACACTTGGGCGGCGATTAATTTAAGTGGCGCAACTGTACGTATACGTATCCGCGAGTTGGGTGGCACTGCAGTTAAAAATACTTTGACCTGCACCATTGTAGGTGACGGTACTGCGGGGGAAGTGCTGACGAATTTTCCCACAGGTACGCTTGATGCGTCTGGCACCTTCGAGGCAGAGATAGAGGTCACATTTTCAAGCGGGGGAATCCAAACGGTTTATGACTTTATAAAGCTCAAAGTCCGAGAAGATTTTGACTAATGCCTAGCAAGATAGTCATAACCTCAAAGCTTGACCCAAAGGTCACGCTTGAGTATAGCTCCCCAAAATCCAGTGTAAGTTTCGCTGACCTCAAAGTGTCTTCGTTTTTAGATGCAGACAGTCCGCATAAATGGTTTTACAACACCTACGCTTTTAGCGATGCGCCTGAAATTGGGTTTAGCAAAACAGCCGATGCAGATACTTTCACTTTTGCAGATGCTTCAGCAGTTTCTTTTGGGAAAGCTTCCGCCGACACCTTCGGGTTCAGTGAGTCTGTTCTAACCCAAATTACCTTTTTTAGAACCTTCGCAGATGCCTTTGCACTAGACGACATAACGGCGGTAGACGCGGTAACAAAAGATGTTGCCAGTGCCAAAACAAACCTGTTCGGCTTCTCCGATGATCAGGCGATAGGTGTAGGTAAAGGCTTATCGGACACCTTTGGGCTTGCAGAGGCAATCGATTCCTTTGGCATTGGGAAAGGGCTAACCGACTCTCAACTCATTACTGAATCGCTGGACCGGACGGTACAGTATTCCAGAGAGTTCACTGACGCATTTGTTCTTGATGATGCCGCAACGGTAGACGCTCTTCAGAAAGCAACAAGCGCCCTCAAGCAGAACATCTTTGGCATGGGTGATGTATTTGGTCGCACCGTAGCATTTAACAGAGAGTTTACTGACAGCGTTACTCCTACTGAAAATTATGTCTCGTCTTTCTCGAAAGCAGCAACTGATGACTCTTTTAGCGTCCTAGAGTCTTTAAGCAGGGTTGTTGCATACGCGAGAGGATTTACTGAATCACAAGGGTTTGCAGATGTAGTCGAGACCACAGCCGTAGGTAAAGGGATTTCAGACACGCAAGCGATGACTGAAGCGCACACAGCGTCTATGTCTTTACCTAAGTCAGACTCTTTCAGCGTGGCAGAAGCTGCTAGCTCCCTATTCGGTAAACCTTTTACAGAAGCCGTTCCTCTATCAGAGTCTTTAGGTCGAGTCGTTAGTTACAACAGAGCCTTTACTGATTCGTTCTCTATGGACGATGCCGCAACGGTAGATGCGTTAGCTAAAGATTACGCAAACACAAAAACAAACGTGTTTGGTTTTTCTGACTCTCAAGCGTTTGGGTTTAGCAAGGCTTTGCCCACAGATACTTTCTCTTTTTCCGATGATGAGGATCTCCTTTTCGGCAAAGGACTCACCGATTCAGTGCCAATGTCTGAAGACTTCAGCTTTGCGCTGTTTAGCAACGCTGCCATGAACGCAGCACAACTTAACTTAAGCCCCTTCAATGAATAATAGGAAGCAAGACTATGCAATTTGAAAGTAACTTAGCGATGAAAGGTCGATTGACCATCACAATTAACGATGAAGTCGTTCAAGAAGTAGACAACTTAGTTGTCACAACAGGTAAAGGCTATGTAGCCAGCCGCATGAAAGATGCGACTACCACCGCAATGTCTCACATGGCAATTGGCACAGGAAGCACTGCTGCAGCTGTTGGCGATACTGCTCTCGGCGGAGAGTCGGCACGGGTAGCTCTAACCTCAACCGCCGTAAGCGGTGCTGATGTTACCTACGTTGCAACATTTGGCGCTGGTACGGGAACTGCTGCGATTACTGAAGCAGCTGTGCTAAATGCCAGCAGTGCTGGGACGATGCTTTGCCGCACTGTATTCGCAGTGGTCAATAAAGGCCAAAGTGATTCGATGGTTGTCACTTGGACTGTGACGGCTTCTTAGGTGGATATCCTAACCATCTTTAACTGCGTAACTGCGGTTGTCACTATCGCGTCCGCAATTTGTGCTGCCACTCCAACGCCTCGGGATGATGCCTTTTTAGCGAAGTACATCTATCCGGTGCTGGAGGCTGTAGCCATCAATGTGGGTAAAGCCAAGCAATAGGAATTTACGATGACTGTTAAGTTTACGAACAACGCCAGCACGACAGTAGGCACAGGTATAAACGCATCAGCGACCTCGTTGACGGTTGCGTCTGCTTCCTCGTTCCCTTCATTGTCAGGCGCTGATGACTACTGCTACTTAACCATCCAAGGGGCGACAAACACCGCCCGTGAAGTGGTTAAGGCTACGGCGTTGTCGAGTAACACTTTCACAATCGTAAGAGCACAAGACAATACCTCTGCTGGCACTTGGTCAGCAGGGGATATTGTCGAACTAAGAATGACGGCTGCACTTTTGACTGATGTTATTGATGCGGCAACAGTGGAAGGGGTTAAGACTAATTACCAGTACACCCCTACTGCTGGTCAGACAGTTTTTTCGGGAGCCGATAACGCTTCAGCCACCATGATCATTAACCAAGCAGCACTTGTTTCGGTTTACATGAACGGTGTTCGATTGGTGCAAGGCACGGACTACAGTGTTTCTTCAGCCAACAACACGGTGACGTTAGGCGTTGGTGCAACCACTGCTGACATCATTGATATTGAGGTTTACGGCAACTTTGTCGGTCAGTCTGGTGCGGCGGTTGGTATCACGGGCGGCTCAATTACCGGCACTGCGATAACAGCAACGACGCTCGGTGCTACTGGCACAGCCACCCTAAACACGCTCGTAAGTAACAACGCTACGATATCGGGCGGTTCACTTGACGGTGTAACGATTGGCGGCACTACCCGTGGGGCTATCTCGGGTAACGCGATCAGCGGGACTAGCTTTGCGTCTACTGGCAATATGACGTTCGGTGATAACGACATGGCCATCTTCGGCGATGGCAGCGATTTTGAGATTTATTTTAATGGCAACCACGGAGTTATGAGAACTGCCAGCGCAAGTGTAGGCGGAAACATTTACATCCAAGACGATAACAATATTGTCTTGGGCAGTATAGGCGGCGAAAATTATTTAAATGCTGCTAAAGACGGCGCAGTCACTCTTTATTACGATAACGCAGCCAAACTAGCCACCACCGCCTCAGGCATAGACATCACGGGTACTGCCACGATGGATGGGCTTACTGTCAGTGCTTCTGCGACTGACTTTGAAGGTGTTCAGATCCTAAACACAAACACGGCTGCATCGCCTACAACAGCTTCAATTTTGCTAGGGGTTACCAACTCAGTTAGAACGGTAAATACAAAAATACAAGCTATTGAAGGTGGTAGTGATGCAAACGAAACCGACTTAGCTTTTTTTACTAACACTGGCGGGAACGTACTAACTAAAGCTATGACGATTGATTCGTCTCAAAACGTGGGTATTGGTACGGATTCGCCTGCTATAGGTGGTGGACGTACTTATAATGTTGCCTTAACCATTGACGGTGGGGTAAGTGGTAGTCTTGAAGACACTGGTGCTTTAGAAGTTGGAGGCTCTACAAGTGTTAATGACAGGCTTGTAGGAAGTATCTCTTATTTTAATCGAGACAATAGTGGTGCAGGCGCTACAACCAGAAGGCAAGTAGCAATTATTGAAGCCAGAAGCGTCACGTCAGACAGTAACGCTGGAGATGATTCTGGAGCTAACCTGACGTTTAGCACTAAATCAGAAGGTGGTTCAGTCGCAGAACGCCTCCGCATATCCGCCTCAGGCAACGCGGGTCTTGGTGTCGTGCCCTCTGCTTGGCATGCTTCTTGGAAAGCATTGCAAATAGGGCCGATTGGTTTTGTCGGTTCATATCAAGCAGGCACTACTGACATCACGGCCCTAGGCACGAACGTCTACTCAGATGGCGCATATAAATACATAGAAACCGATGAAGCTGTTATTTATAAACAGCAAAACGGCGAACACATTTTTGATGTAGCCGCATCAGGTTCAGCAGACGCAGCAATAAGCTGGACTACTGCTATGACCATTTCTAATGCAGGCAACGTGGGTCTTGGGGTGGCTCCGCCAGCGTGGGGATCATCTTATTTAGCCCTAACAGTAGGTACTGCTGGCGCATTCTGGGCATCTAAAACTGGCGCTTCTCTAACAGCAATGAGCGACAACAGCTATCTTGATGGTAGTGTTTATAAAGCCAGAAACACTGGCGCGGGGGCAATGTTTTTTCAAAGTGCTGGCGCACACGTTTGGCGTAACTTTGCAAGCGTAAGTGCTGGGGCGACTCAGGTAGCCGTTAATGCCATGACGCTGGATGCTTCAGGCAACCTAGGTATTTCAAATAGTATTGCCAGCGATTTTAACGCGGGTGCTAATACGCTGGTCGTGGGTTCTGGCTCTGGCAGCAAAGGCATGACAATCTACGGGAGTACGCAAAGTAACATATTCTTCGCGGGCGGCACAGCAGGTACAGCCGCTTATATCGGAAGAATTGAGTATTCGCATAGTGCTGATTCAATGGCGTTCTACGTCAACAACTCACCCGCAATGACCATAGGCTCATCAGGCAACTTGATCGTCTCAGGCACTTCAGCTGGGGACGCAACATCAGTTGCATTGCACAACGGTGGTTATGTTCACGCAGTTTCTTCTCACCAAATGGCGGGTATTTTCGACCGAAGAGATTCTGATGGCGACATTCTTGTATTTAGAAAGGATGGTTCAGGAACAGCAGTCGGTAATATTGGTACTAAATCTGGTGATATGTATGTAGGGACAGGAAACACTACGCTGCGTTTCAACGACGCTGATGACGCAATTCATGCTGGCGGCGGTAATGGAAATGGTACTAATAATGGCACGGATCTTGGGTCTGCTCTTTATAATTTTGGAGACCTCTACCTGTCAGGTGGTGCATACCTAGGCGGTACGGCAGCAGCCAACAAGCTGGATGACTATGAGGAAGGGACTTGGACTCCTGTTATCAAAGAAAGTAATGGGTCAGGAACAACTTTAGTTCTTTCTTCTTCTTCAGGTTCATATACTAAATTCGGTAAAACAGTCACGATTACTGGATATTTCATAAGAAATGACACTACATCCTTAACAGGAGCCTTGGTTATTTCAAATTTACCTTTTACTCAAGCTGGTGGTCCTCAAACTGGGGGATCTATTTGGGTTGATAACGCAACGTCTGATGTGCTTGGGCTGGCTTATGGAAACAACGGGTCACTTTGTTACTGGAGAAGTATTCCTGATCCCAATAACTACATTGCAATAAGCCAGTTTGAAAACCTACGCTCAATTTATTTTTCAAGAACTTACATAACAACATAAGAACCATACGTCTATTGGATAGTAGGCGCAGACAGTCCAACCATAGGAGATAAAAATGGCATTAACAGAAGAACAACTGAACGACAAGATTGAAGTAGTCAGTCAAGGCTCTTGGTCATGCGTTCAAGTCAGAACAGCAACAGTTATCAAGCGGGACGGTGATGAGATTTCACGATCATTCCATCGCCACGTTGTAATGCCTGACGCTGACCTAACGCCAGAAGGCAATGACGTTTCGGTAATCTGTAGCGTTGTTTTTACCCAAGCATGTAAAGACGCATACGCTGCACACATAGCATCTACTGCACCCTAGGAGACACTGAATGAGTAAGGCGCGCGAACTAGCTGAATTAAGCCGCACGGTATCTGACTCCGCTGATGCTACCGCGATCACTATCAACAGTAGTGAAGAAGTAACCTTCGCGGATGACATATTTCTGGCTGACGGAAAGAAAGCCATCTTCGGAGCTGGCTCAGACCTACAGATTTGGCATGATGGGCTTCATGCAAGGTTACGAGAAACTACTGGTGATTTTAGAATACAAACAACTTCAGGCGGCGTTAACGCATTAGTCGCCAAGCAAAATGCCGAAGTTGAGATTACACATGCAGGTTCAACTAAACTAGCCACCAGCGCCACAGGAATTCAAGTCACGGGAGACATAGCAAATGCCTCTGGAGACCTAACCCTAGACGTTGCAGGAGACATTATCCTTGATGCTGATGGTGCGCAAGTTCGTTTTAAAGATGCGGGGACAGAGTTTTTTAAAGTCAGCAATGAGTCTGGCTTTGTTCAGCTTTACTCTCCAGTT
>MDSX01106158.1_pt1 | contig 20003 bp, 4 predicted proteins | sample 811141 | NCBI WGS metagenome assembly MDSX01 (sample SAMN05326642, study PRJNA326480) | marine metagenome | isolation source: seawater | place: Atlantic Ocean: South East | collected 2010 | reverse complement strand
CGACGCGCGTCGCGCCATCGCGCGTCTCGACGGCGCCGCGGCGGCACCGACGGGACGCGCGACGACGACGCGACGCGCGACGACCGCGATGGACGCGCGCGAGCGAACGCGACGACGCGGGACGCGCGCGCGATGCGACGGGACGACGGGACGAGCGCGCGCGCGATGGGGGAGGAGACGCGAGACGAGACGCGCGGCGGCGGGGTCGGGACGACGCGACGCGCGAGCGACGCGCGAGCGCGAGGGACGGGGACGCGTCGAGGGCAGAGGTACGCGCCGGCGCGAGGACGGACGGTGAACGATGCGACGGAGACGGAGGGAGGACGAGGGAAGGCGACGACGGAGGTGGATCTGAGGGTGACGAAGTCGTCGCACGGGGCGCTGCAGAGGCACGTGAACGCGAGTAAGAGGGAACCGACGCACGCGCAAAAAAGGGAGACGAGAGGCGGTGGACGCGGGGATGGCGCGGCGAGTGGAAGCGGGAGGCCGCCGTTGCGCGCGGGGGAACGGATCGTGCGGGCGATGGAATCTATCGACGCGCCGGCGCAGGGCGAACGCATCGCGTGGGACGTCGTCGCGAGCGCGGTGAATCCCGAGGGTGGGAAGTTTAAATTCACCACGTCGACGCTTAACTTTGCCATTAAGGAGCTCGGTGAGCGTGGGAGCTTCGATCGCGCGCACGCGCTGTATTTGTGGATGTCGCGCAAGCAAGGGCGGTACGCGCCGAATGAGTTTACGTACGTGTCGCTCGCCAGCGCGGCGAAGACGCTGACGCAAACGCGAACGGTGCAAAACTTGTGGCAGCGCGGTATCGCGGAGAATGATGAGAGCTTGATTTGTAACGAGATCGCGTCTGCGGTGATCGCCGCACTCAATCGCGTGAGTGATTGGAGCGGGGCGTATCAAGTGTTTCGGGACATGGGCGACAAGGGCAAACCGAGAAATTTGTACACTTACACAGCCGTGCTCACGGCGTTGAGAGATGAGGCGAAGCCGGACGAGGCGTTGGCCGTACTCAACGAGATGGCGCGTGAGCCTGGAGTTCAACCGACGAGCTTAGCGTTTTCGTTGACGCTGACGGCGTTCGATAATTGTCGACGCTGGATCGAAGGTAACGCGGTCGCAAAACGTATTAAAAAGTACGACGTGCGTCCGGACGCGACGTTGATGCATGCCATCATCACCATGGCAGGACGTGCCGGCGACATGGCGCACGCGAACGAAGTTTTCGACGCTATGCGCAACTCAACGATGATCGTCACGACGTACACCTTCAACGCGCTCTTGGGCGGATACGCGAGGTACGGGGACTGGGAAGGATGCACTGAAGTGTATGACGAGATGAAACGCTCGAAAATCCAGCCAGACTCGTACACTTTCACGCAGCTCATATCTGCTGCCGAGCGAAGCGGAGAGTACATCGCGGCGGACGGCGTTTGGACGGAGATGTTGCGCAATCGAATCATCCCGCACACCGTCATGTGCGGAGCGTACATTCACTGCTTGGGATGCCAAGGTCGAGACCTCGAAGCGGAGGCCGTGATGGAGAAAATGCGCAACTATTGGGATGTTCCACGGAACGCTGCGGTGTACAATGCTCTCATCGGGGCGCACGTGCGAAGCGGCGAAGTCACGCGAGGACTCAGCGTGCTCGACGATATGCAACGCATCGATGGACTTATGCCCACCGAAATCACATTCGCCGTGCTTATTCGCGCATGCCAGGAAAGTGCGCTACACAAACGCGCGGAAGGTTTAGAAGGCATGCGCGCCTCGCTCGCGAACGCTGGACAACTCATTCAAGATTTGTCTGGCGCTTCAACCTCGACGGCGAAAGCATAACCATTGTAGTAAGTCAATCGCTAATTCTTTGATCATCTTCCATGGACGCTAGTTGGGCCACTCGGAGCCTCAGTACTTCAAGCGTGCGCTCGAGCTCGAGTACTTTACGACTCTCCTCGGCGGATAATTCATCGTTGCGTCTGATGGCGCGCGGCTGCGCGGCTAACTCGTTCGGCGCGACTCTTCGATTACCCGCAGAAACCGTGAGTTTCAGGTAATGTAGCTCGGAGATGAGCTTGTCAGAATGCGGTGCGCATGGTGGATGTTTAAGCGCAAACTTTAGTGCACACAAAGCTGCTCGCGCGTTTGGATGGAATCGATCGTAGTCGAAATCATACTCCGCGCTCTCCTCTGGCGTTTCAGTGATGAAAATAGCCTCGCGCGCCACCGGTTCGTCTTGGAGGACGGCGACGTTCTTCTCAGGGGCATCTTCGAACGATTCACCCACCTCAAATAGAGGGAGGAACTGCGTTGGAACTTTTTTCATGGCTCGAAGCTCCTTGACCTGCATTCTATTTTTAGTGTGACTCGTAAACGAAAAAGGATTCATATTCTTACACGGAGCGTCTACGCGAGATTAATTTTCTTTGCCCTGTTTGGTCGGCGCGCGACGTTTTGCCGCGGCCGCTGCGAGTGCGTTTGGCGCATCTGGACGAGTGTTGTCTTCCTTGTCCTTCAAAGCGGGCACCGATCGCGTCACAGTCGATAAGCCATCCACAAACTTGGTGCGGAAAATAACATTTGCGTTGTTGAACATGCCTTCCTTCAGCGAAACGACGAGGAATTGGGAGAACGGGAAGTGCTGCTTGATCATGCGTCCGATATTTTGCGTGTGCGAAAGATCCAGCGCAGCATCGACCTCGTCCAAAATGTAAATCGGCGCAGGCTTGAAGAGCAAAAGCGCGAGAATTAAAGACAACGCGAGCAACGATCGCTGACCGCCCGAAAGTTCGGTGAGCGATTCCTTCCAAACTTCCCCGAAAGCGACCTTGACTTCCAAACCATCCATCACGGTGCATCCTTCGGGAGGTTGGAGCTTGGCGCTCGTCCCTGGGAGCAAAGTGGAAAAGATGGAACCAAAGTCCTTGGTGACCTTTTCCCAAGTCAGCTGCAAAGCCTCACGCTTCTTCTCGTCCAACTCGGTGATCACCTTTTGAATCTTCGATCTATCGTTCAACACGATGCGACGCTTTTCTTGCAACTCTTTGAACTCGGCTTCAGCCTTATCAAACATGGCGATGACCTTCTTGTTCACGCGCTTCCCGAGCGTCGCCTGCGCTTCTTCGCACTCTGCAAGTTCCGCTTGCGCTTGCGAAGGGGAACGCTTCTTGAAATCATAATCACCTCCGGACTGACCAAACAGCGCGCTCTCGCTCGCGACCCACTGATGTTCTTTCTTAAGATTATCGAGATGCGCCTCGGCATCCTTCGCTTCGTTTTCATGGCGCGTGATTTGATACTCGAGCTTCTTCATTTCCAACCCGTGTTCCTGCGCTGCGGCTTCGAGTTTCGCCTTGCGCTTAAGCAGCTTAGAGATTTCGACATCGCACGCAGCGACACGCGCGCGCCGGTCTTCAAGCTCAGCTGCGACGACGTCGTATTCACGTTGCTTCTCCGACACGGCCGCTTGCATAGTCTCGACTTCGGCTCGCAACTCCGCGACGGCGGCGGCGCGTTCGTTGATTTGCTCATCGAGCGCCGCGCGTTCCGAAACCGCAGCTTCTTTCTCGATCCGTGCGCTAGTGACAAACTCTTCTTTCTCTTTAATTTGCGCTCGAGCTTTGGTGACTGCGTTTCTCGCCTCTTTCAAAGCCTTTTCAGCTTCTTTCAAACGTGAATCGCGCTCCTTTTCAAAGCTCTTGATTTCTTTCTCAAGCGCCGCAGCTGTCTGTGCAGCCTCAACCTTCTTCGCCTTGGCCTCCTCCGTCGTGTTTTTGGCGTCAGCTAGATCTTGTTCGAATTTGCGAACTTTTTCGGCGAGTTGATGCACTTCTGAACCGCTGACTTTCTCCTTCAACAAACCGAGCGCGTGTTCGTGACGATCCAACTCGTCTTCCAACTTTTGCGCCTCTTTCGCCTCCTTGGCTGCCACCTTGGCGGTTTCCAACGCGGACTCGGCGCGAGTCTTAGCTTTGGCCAATGCATCTTCAGCCTTGTACAACGCGTGAAGCTTAGTCAGCACCGCGCTGCCGGTGTTACGAGAGCCTCCACTGATGACACCGCTGGGGTTGAACATGTCGCCCTCGACGGTGACGCAGTTCAACATGACATCTCTGTCATACGCGACAGCCTTTGCCGTGGTCTGATCTTTGCAGACGAAAGCCTTACCAAAAACATACTTCATCACGTTTTGCACGTCGTCGTCATACGTCACGAGGCTGAGAGCGAGAGAGGCTTCGCCCTTGCTTACGCTCGACGCCGCGGCAATTTGACGATCCGTAGCCGTTCGGCTGTCGATTTTGTTCAACGGAATTATCGTCACACGCTTCTTGAGTTGACCCTTAGCCAAAAGTGCTTTACCGGTGACGTCTGTATCAACGACAACTTGGTGCAGCTTACCTCCGGCGACGACTTCGAGCGCGGTGACCGAGGCAGGGTCCTTCACTTGCATGAGCTTAGCGACGACGCCTTTAACGCGTTTGCGGTCAAACTTCGCCTCGGGATCGCGGAATTGAAAGTCGCAGTCACCAAGCTTAGAGTTCAATACATCAACTTCTTGCTGTAATTCTTGAACTTCCAAGTTTGCCTTGTCGCACGCCGCTTCGAGCTCGGCCGCCTTGTCACTCGTGCATCCACCAAAGTTGGCGAGATTGGCGCGCGCCGTCTCCACCGCGGACTCGGCGGATTGAAGTTCCTTCGTGAGCTTGTCGCCTTCCTTTTGCTTCGTACTCAGTGACTTTTGCGCGACCGCGAGCTCTTTCTCGACGTGCTTGATTTTGAGTGCCGCAGACTTCACTTCAGCATCGCAGGAGGATTGCGCGGCGACGGCGTCGGCGAGTTGCGCTTGCAACGATTTGTCTGCGCCCGTTCCCTTGCCAGATTGCACGCCTTGGAGCGTGCGCTCAGCCATGTCTGCGGCGGCCACTTTCTCATCGAGCGACGCTTGCTCGGCGGCGGCTTCGGCTTCGAGCGCAGCAACTTTTTCGGCGCGCTTGGACTCGGCGGCTTCCATTTCCGAAGCATCCTTCAACAACTTGTCCTTGGCTTTTTGCTCGCTCTTCACTTCGTTTTGCTTGTTCGTCAAGGCGGTGGTTTCCTTCACCAACTCCTTGGACATCGTGTCGGTACGAACGACCAGGTCTTTCATCTCTGAACCCATGCGCTCTTCCTTTTCGGTTTGCAAACGTTGCGCGTGGAGCTCGAGCTCCGTTTGCTCGCGATTGGCGTCGTCGATGGCGCTCTTGTGCTCTTCAATCTTTTCGACGATGCTCGATGTTCCCGCGTTTGCCTTCTCGACCGCTTCTTGCGCCATCACGAAATCGTACGCGATGCAGAATCGGCGCAAGCGCTCGAGATTATCGTTCGCCGCCGCCCACTTCATGTAGTCGCCACGTTCTTTGCGTAGCTTTTCAATCGTCGGCAAGATTTCCTCCTCGAGCAACCTGTCAATCTCATCAACCTTGGTCTGCTTCTTATCCAGCGTCTTCAGCGCGCCTTCCTTTTTGTTTTCGTACATCCGCGTTCCCGCCGCCTCTTCGAGCATCCCCAAAATCTCCGGCGGTTTCATGTTCAACACCTTTGTGATTCGTCCTTGCATGATTAAAAAGTGCGGATTGTTCACGTTCAACTGCACCGAGTGAAACAAATTCTGCACCCGCGTCGGCTGCGCCGTCGCGCCATTGATCATGTACTTATTCTTCCCACCAATCACGATCTGTCTCGTCACCGTGATGCGATCGCAATGCTCGTATCCGACCGGTGACCGCGTCCGATCCTCGTTGTTAAACGTCACGCTCACCGACGCCTTGGTGACGCCCGCTTGGCCTTGCTTATACACGAGCTCTTGCAAGCTCGCCGCGCGCACCTGCATTCGACCGAACGCGCGCACATCGTCAGTCAATCAATTTTACGCGCGTCTGCTCTCATCGCTACCGCATCGAGCCGCGCGTCAGCGATCGATCCCCTCGCGCGTCGACCGCGCCTCGCGCGCGCTTGTTCCCCTTGCGCGCATCGTCATCATCTCCCCCCCCACGCGTCGCGCGCGTCGTCATCCATCGCGGCCGCCGAGCGCACGAAACTCCATCCAACGTGCGCGAGCACCGACGCGTCGTCGCGGACGTACGTGCGTGAGATTCGAAATCCCGAGCACGAAACAAATCGAATCCAAGATGTTCGACTTGCCCGAGCCGTTCAACCCGGTGATCGCGTTGAATAACGGATCAAATCCCGGAACGACGGTGCGTTTGGCGTACGACTTGAAGCCATCGATGCATACTTCCTCGATGTACATCGCGCGGGCGGCGTGCGGGTCGCGCGCGCCGACGAACGCGGCGATGTGTGCGGTGATGACGGTTGGATTCGCCAAACGGACTTTTTAGCACTGAACACGTTGGACTGCGCAATAAATTAACTAATTCCACGGCGCGACGCCGTGACCGATGAAAGAGCGCGCGGGAACGACGACGCGGCCGTCTTCTTGCACGTACATCTTCAAACGCGCGCGGAAGTTTTCGGAAAATTCCCTCCACAAGGCGTCGTCCGACGCCAACTCTTCGCCGTAGGGGCCGACTTTGGCAATGTCCACGGCTTGGGTCAAGTCATCGAAAGCGAACGTGCCGTCCTCGCACGCGACGTCGGGATTGATGAACCCCGCTTCGATCAAGCAATCTTCTAATTTCGACACTCCGCGACTGTCGGTGTTGGACCAGCTCATCGGTTTCACGGCGACGTCGACCCAGTCTTCGCGCCCGACGTCTCTGAGCGCCTCGCCGAGGTGGTAGATGATTTGATTCTCGCTCGAATTCGCGGGCGCCCAGACCGCGCACGTGAAATGTCCACCTCGTTTCAAACTCGACAGCACCGCTTTCATCGCCGCCGTGGGGTCCGCCATGAACTGTAAGCCTTGCTGACAGTACGCTCGATCGAACGCGCGCCGCGGGAGCGTCGGCGCGCACGCGTCGAATTCCAAATACTCGATACCTCTCGACGCCGGATTCGCTTTCGCGCGCGCCAGCATCCCGGGCGAGTTATCGATCGCCGTCACTTTACCCTGCGTCCACCGAACGCGCGCGTCCGCGGTCAGTCGCTGTTTCGTTTCGCTTCTTCGCTTCGGGACGCGTCTTCGCGGCGCTTCGGGACGTCCGGCTCGACCGTCACCCACCGATTCTCCCACCAACGCCGCGCACTCGCGCGCCACCACGCCCGTGCCGCACGCGACGTCTAAGACCGCGTCACCGGTCACCGGTCGCGACGTCGCGAACATGCTCTCCGTCCAGGGCTTGAAGATGCCATCGACGAGGACGTCATCGTAAAACTGGGCTTGCGCTTTTCCGAAAGAAAACGTCGCGTCGTTCGCCGCGCTCGCGATCGCGCGCGCGGACGCGGGCGGCGCGGGCGCGGGCGCGGGCGCGGCGGCGGCGCGGGCGAGGAGGCGGGCGGCGGCGCGAGACATGCTCTGAGGACGAGCGCCAGAGGGAGGTCGACGGCGGTCGGCGCGGGACGCGCGCGAACGCGGCGTGAAATCGACGCGTTCTGAATGGAGAAAAAGGGTGATTTATCATTAAAGTGTGTCATTAGTTGTGACTTTTTTAGTTACTGCGCGGTGACGCGTCGCTTGCGTCGCCACCGCTTTGCCTCGAGTCGCCTCGATTACACGACGGCGCCGTAACCGAGCGACTCGCGACGCGCGTCTTCGATGCGAAGCGCTGAGCGCTCACCGACGCGTTGCGCGCGTGTCAATATAGGTGATGTACTCGAACGCGCGCGTATCGCGAAGAAAGCGCTGAGTGCCAGCGCACCAACTAAGAAAATTGTCGCGGACATCGTCGCCGAAACGAAGGGAGCCGCAGTGGCAAAGCCACGGAAGTGTTCCTCGCCAAGAGCCGAGGGAACGCGCTTGACCTCGATCGCGCTGAGTGCTGCTGCTGCTGCTGCTGCTGCTGCATTAGATGCAGCACCGCACCCGTCCACGGTCATGTTCCCTGTCGAGAACACGAACGTGTAGTCGTCGGCGACGAGACCGCTTAAATCTTGGATACCCGTGAGCGTTCCCGTCACAGTGCCGTTCAGATACGACGGAAACTTAAGCAACCACGCGGTGTCGTAGCACACAACTTTGAACTCGAACTCAATATCTTCTCTCGACACGTACTCGTTCACTGTAGAGCACGTCGCGTCCAAGTACGTGCGCGTCAGGTTGAGAGCCGAGTTGGAGCAGTCGACGCTTTCGAAGTACTCAATCCAGACCGACCTCGCCAAGTCGTCGTGATGGAATGATTTTGTCTCGGGTGGAACAGTATCCACGACGAGATTCAAGATCTGATCTGAAACGTACTCGTGCACGGAGGTGTCCGCCAAGGCGTTGCCGCCGAAACAGAAATTCTTCACGCGCACTTCGTAGACGCCATCCTTAAAGCCGCTGAGCAATTTATCGTAGGCATTGTTGACGTCCCACTGGAACAAGCAGCCTTCTGTGCGCGAGGACGTGCACGCGATCGAGTTGTCGGTCGTGTTCCTCGAGATGTAATTGAACTTGTAACTGTCTTCAGTGGACGCTTCGTCCTTTGCGGTGATCCACTCGCCGCCGGTGATCGGGCGGTACTGAACGACTGTCTTTTTCAACGTATCGCTCATCAGAGATGGATCCGAGAGATCCGCATCGGGCCATAACAGTGCTCGATTGGGGTTGTAAACCGTCAACTCAAGCGGGCCGGGTTCCGTGGTCGAGACTTTGGAAAACGCGTGTCGTGCGACGGTGGTTTCGTCGAATCTCACCTCTGGACAGCGGCGACTCCAACTGATGTCGCCCAAAGAGACGGTGTGTGCGATCGGATTGCGATTCAGTTGATAGCTCGAAAGATCCCATTCGCACGCGGATAATAGTTGAAGACCCAAGCCGTCGATCGCGCTCGGGGTTTCCCCGAGCGGTTGTACGGCGAGCGTGAACGTCGCCTGCGGCGACGTCCGTTGAGAACTGAGCGGCGCGGCGAAGGAACCGCTGGGAAGTAGAGGTATCATTTCGCCGAAAGGTGACATTTTAATGTCATTCACCGATATCTTCATGTCAGAAATCTCAGATCCAAGTGCGGGCGCCAGACGCGCCGCGTTTACGGCCGCCGTAACGACGTCCGCGGGCAATGCGGTGCTGACATCCGCGTTGTTTACGGCCGCGCTGATTGACCGCACAACGGCAGAGTCCGAAGCTGAACTTTCATCGCACGCATCGATGATGGCCTCTCGTACACTTGACGTATCTGCGTCCGCAGCGTACAACGCGGCGTTCGCAACGTCGATGATGTCGTACACGGCTTGCGCGACGCCGTCGATGAGACGCAAACCGAGTGGCGTCGATTCGCGATAGGGTGAATCATTCGTGACGACGACGGTCAGCAATGCCCGCTCACCGGGGTCGAGATTGCGATTATTCGTCGCGCTGACCTCGAGTTTCCAACCGCTTTCGCGAAACACGGTTCCATCTTCGCCAGGGCACGCGCTTCGTCCACCCTTCGTGACGAACACGGGTGTGCCGAAGCGCGAATCTGAGCCGACTTGGACGACAAATTTATCGCGGAAATCTGAATCACCGAGCGAATATAGAACCGATAATTGACCGTGGTAGTTCCATACGAATGTACGGTCGTACGACATTTCTTTTTTGAAGACATCTTTGCCGTCGTTGTCTATGCCCGCGATCATCATGCCAAAATTCATTAAGTTACCAAGAAGCCCACCAAGTTCGATCTCGTACTCGTTTGAAGCCTCGGCGTTGAGAGAAACGTGCAAAGTGTATTCACGATCCGACGAAGACTCTTCGATTTCGTATGTGTAATCTACGTTGTGTCCGCCACCGCTGAAAGTCAATAACATTTGAGCCTCGTTGTCGTCGTTGAATCCCTTCTTACCATGGGCGCCCGTGAAGGACGCAACCACGCGATGTTGAGCATCGGTTGCGCCAAAAAAGTCCTCCTCGCCTTCTGCCAAAGTTGAATGTTCCCCAAAAGTAAGCATGCTGCCTTTCTTCAACGACGAACCGTCGCCTTTCAGTGTGGCGCATCCTTCATCAGGTTGCTGGCGGTCGCAATAACTGAAGCTTGTCCAAAGGCTTTCGAGCGTCGACGACGACAAACCTGATCCAAACAGCGCAGAATCGTCGAGGATTGTAACGTCGAAACGGTCTACGCTTACTGGGTCCGTGTTGTCAAATCTTTCGTCAAACGTGGGATCGTAAAACTCCCGGTAAACACGCCTCGGGTACGAGACGTAGTGTCCTTCCGCGCCGATGGTGAAGGCATCTTTAAGAAACATTACCAAGTTTGCAGCAAGTCCGAACGCCATAACGTACTTTTTCGCACCCGAAAGTTTTTTCGTCAAGTTTAATTTGTCTTGGTGCAGCACGGCTTTTTTTGCGTTTATCGCGGATGTTTTTTTCTCCTCAAGTTGGCCACAGTTCGATCTTTGGCATTCCTCTAATTCTTTATCTGCATCAAGAGACGCTTTCCTTTTGGGGTCCAATTCGTCGTGCCACTCGCCCATCTTGTCACTGATATCGTCTTGTTTTTTTAGCAAACTTTTGCTCCGTTCCATTAGTTGCTTAGCTTTTCGTGCGTCGTCCGGCGATGTGTACCCATATGCGCCTTTTGACACCTTTTCCCCATCTGCGTCGTATCTTGGCTCGGTGTCGGTGTCGGTCGATCGACTTTGGGTTCCCTTGTGATCCTCGTATTTTTCCTTCGCAACGTTTGCCGCTTCTGTAGCTTCCGTCAACTCCTTCTGGAACTTTTTTGCCATTGACTTGTAGTACTTGTGTCTCGCGAGGAACGGTCCCGAGAAAAATTTTGACAAATTCTCTGAAACGCCTTTCGCCGCCTTTTGTGTCTGGGCTCTCGTCCATTTCGTCGTCGGACTATTCGTCGCCAGACTATTCGTCGTCGGACTATTCGTCGTCGGACTATTAGGCTCCGGCTGAGGCGCTTCAGGCCCAAACCAATATTTAAAAACCGCTTCCTCGCCAGACTTCGACGTTGTCACATCGCCATCTTGCCATCTTACTATGTCGCTCTCCGGATGGATCTCTGTGTCCTGGGCTTCGTTGAGCCATGTGAATCTGATCAGGTCACCCATAGCATCGGACACGACGTCACCCTCTACTCTGCCTTCTTGGTTTTTGAACGCGTTATCGCGTGGGTACTTCTCCGATTCCCAAAACCTCGAGTCGAGTCGCCAATTTGTACCGAAAAGTATCTTGCCGTCGTCAAATAGAGGCGGGGGGCCGATTCCGTTGTATGGCATGATGAGCATCGATGCATCCCAGGTATCGGTGAGTTCTTGCATAATATCCTTCATGGGCGTCAAGAGAGCATTGTCGAAGCCGTTTACAGCGCTGTTGAACATTTCGCCGTGCGGACTATCAGCGTGGTTCATAGCGACGACGTGCGAGCCATCTGTAGGCGAAGCCCAACTCAACGTGTTTCCCCAAGCTTCGAGTTTCTTGATGATGTATGATTCCCATGAGGTCATCACACAAGCGGGGTCGGCACAACTGGCCACACCGGAATCGCCATCCTCAACACCGCCGCTGCGCACGACACCGAGGAGCGCTTGAAGATTCGGGACGACGAAACCCTCGATTGTCGCCACGGAGAAAACATAGGACGTCGGATTACGAGTCTTCCAGCTCACGGTGACGTTAGCGACCAGACAACACGACGCGCTCAGCCCGATCTCGTCCGTCAAAGTGTACTCGAGTTCGATGCCGCCGCCCAAGATGACGTCACCAGATCTCCCCGGCAAAGCTTCGTCTTGGCTCGATCTCACGATTCGGTCCGTCGTCATCGTGAGGTGCCACCCAGAGTTATCCGAGCTTTGCATTTTCACCTCTGGTCCCTTCGTTTCCGTCTTTAGCTTGTACTCTCCCTCGAGCCATTCTGTTTGATGCGTAAAGGCCACAGCGGCGCCTACGCCTACGACGACGCCACCTTCACTTTTGATTTCAGGGTTGTGGTAGTTTTGCCATGCGCTTTCGTGTGCGGAAGATGCCATACGAGCGCCAGTGATATGCATTTCTAGGCCAACCGTCGATCCGGTCGCTAGTTCGGCGTACGAGTTATCGCCAGGTGGGTCGTGTACGACGGTGTACACCAATCCTTCGACGGGCACCGTCGCCCAAAAATCAGAGCTTCCGTACCCATCGCCATTGCGTGTCTTACTGCCGAGGGGAACGAACTCACGATTCGCGTGCGCCGTGACGGTGAAGTACGTGTCCGACCGATCCACAGTGACGTCGACATACCGGCGATGAACTCCAGCGAGATTTGGCTCCGTCGCCGTGAGCACGTAGTGGCTCAGAGAACCAGGCCAAACGATATAGTTCGGGTTCGACGTGTCTGGCTGCACTTGAAAGGTACAGTCCTCACCACCTCCGCGATTCGGATGACAGTCGCCATCAGGCGTGATTGTTTCCCGAAAACTGACCATCGTGCTCCCAGCGGCCGATTCTGTTGGTGGCGTCGTCGTCGTCGATCCCGGTACAATATGACATTGTTGTAACTCATTCGTTGCGTCGTGATGTAGTTCGAATACTTCCACGACGATGTTCTTTGTCACCGTCGTGGTCAGCCTATCGCACTGTTGCGTAAACTGCGAGGCACCAAACACGTGAATCGATTGCAACCCGTCGGCGGTGATACACAACGCATCGGGATCATCAATGACAGGGACGTCGGCGTCACTACCACCATCGATGATCCGCACACAGACGTAACCGTGATACTGGTACTTGATTTCGACGTCGTCATTGTCTTTAAACGCGGCCACTCGTTCGAGCGCGTTGCGTTTACGGAAAAACGCCAACATATCGCCGGGCTCCGTCGCGCACCCGTCGGCGTACGGTTCGTCTTCGATCTTTTCCCACACGCCCGCGACGCTTGGACCGGAATACAAAGAAATCGAGTAATCCATCGCGGCGTACGGCCAACCGATTTCGTCGCTATGAGTCCAATCCTGGGCGATTGTGGCGGCGTCGACGAAGACGGGCGCGTGGCACCCACTCACGGGCGTGATTGTGAACGTCGTGTCGGAGTACTGCCTGTCGCACGCGCCGTGCGTGACGCCGAACGCGCTCATCGTGCGCGCGGTGATATCTTTGAAGAAAATATAGTTGCTATGCTGCTCGGTGATCGTAAGCTCTGTTTTTGCGACATTCGCAGCACACGGAGATTCGAGCGTTGTGCCGGCGTAGCAAATGCTGTGGTCTCCGTAACTCGCCTCGAACGTGTATGTCGTACCCATCGTGACGGGAATCTCAAAGCGTCCGCTCTCGTCCGTCGTGTAGGTTTTAGTGTCGTCAGGGTTTTGTGTTTCTTTCACCGTAATTGTCGCCCCTGACAACCCGCAATCGTAAGATTTCTCGACGAGCGCGGCGTCGAACAAAATCGCCCCGTAGACGACGATGCTCGTTAAATCTTCGATGTCTTTCTCCGCAATCGCTCTGTGTTTCACAGTCATCGTCATCGCGTCTTGAAGCGCAGCGGTGGAGAGCGCAGTCGACACCTCTTCGTCGCTCGTCACGATTGTCTCCGCTGACTCCGTCGATCCCAATCGCGCGCGACGCGAACGGCCAAGTCGCGCCCCGGCGCCAGCCTCGGGCGTCGACGTCGTGTTCGATGCCGACGCCGGAAGACGATCGAACGCGTGAATAATGTCTGGTAAGCGCTTTTTCGCCTCGACGCGAGCGTCGACCCAGAGATGCGTCGCATTATTGTTGCTTTGCACGGGAACGGCGATGGGGACGACGTACAAGCCCGCGTCGACGACACCAATCTCTACGGTGCGCGTGGCGGAGCACTCAAGCGAGACGTCGTTCAATGTCTTTGCGTCGCTCGCGTTATAGAGAGTCGCGTAAAACGAGTGCCAATCAGTCGAGTTTGTCGGCAGGCTTCGCGTCGTGCTGTGTTTGAAGACCAACTGATTGCACGAAACCGCTCCCGTGTCGTTGCGGTGCGTCTCGAAGTCGTACATGTACTGGACGTCGAGGGGTGAATAAACGACGACAGGGGACAGCGAGAGCGAGTTTGACTCCATGTGCGTCGATAGCGTCGAGAATTCTGTCGTGTTCAGCAAACCATCACCGTCGATATCGTAGGCGTTCCAAACGTCATCAGTCACGATTGCGTGCGAGCTCACGCCGTAAACCGATTCGCGCTCAATCCACGCGACCAGCTCGCTCGGTTCGATGGTTTCGGTTTCGTCCACGTCAGCGTTGGCGAATCGTGCAAAGGCGTTTCGAGTTTCACCACGCGCGTAGGCGCACTGCACGCATCCGGTGTAGCCAGGCGCGCCGTCGTCGCCGTATTCGCACTCAAATCCGCCGCGCGATTTCGCGTCGGATGGAATCACGAATGTGAGCGCCACATCGTCATCTGTGCGCTGCCAGTACCCTGGACATTTTGTTTCGGGGAAGACGGCAAAATACTTAAACTCTTTGTTCGGATTCGAACCATGGTGGTGATCGGTCGACGGAATGCGTTGCTCGGCGTCGCCCGCACTAGTTTTGAACCTCATTTGCGCCATGACTCCGTCACGTAAACGGAGAAATCCATACTCACCCGCGCCCGCGCCCCAGACGCGTGTATCGGTCTCGCTCGACGGATGCATCACGATTTCATACCCTGGATTGATTTTCATGGATTGAACCTTTCGAGTCACGTCGCTGGATAGCTCGTACTTCTCACCGTAAACGACGTCCGTCACGCTGACATGATACGAGGAACTATCAAAATTTTTGTGTTTCCAAAATTTCACGACGCCTCCTGATTCGAGATTTTGCGGCCGGTTGGACTCAATCGACGCAACTAAAACCAGTAACACGTGCTGTGGGTTCGCACTCGACGAGTCGAACACCGTCTCGCTCGTTTCGGGAAAAATTTCTTCCTTGTACGCGCCGATGTGTATCAGAGCCTTGACGGGTACGACGTCGTGCGAGTCGATAATTTGGAGTTCGAACTGACCTTCGTCGTCCGTAATGGCGGTGTACGCGCATGCGGTCAAACTCCCGAACACACTTATCTCGGTCGCGTGCGCGTTCGATGTCGCCTCCACCGTGACGTACTGACCGTGAAAAGACGTGACATTCGTACCGAAGCACGCAAAGTCGGCGCAATCCCAGCCTGACGCCGTCGCCGACGCGTCCCACTGACACGCGTAGCCGTGGTTTTCGCTCCCTCTTGGATCATGGTCTTGGACGTACGCTCGGAAAGGGGGTGGTTGAGCGTGCGTAGATGCATCGCCGGGACTGTGGCAGACTCGGATCGTTTCGATCGACATCCACGCTCCGAGATCGACGCGCACATAGTCACCTCGAGCGATGAGTACGTCACCAGTGTCCAGGCGACCGTCGGTCGCGAGGTAAGCGTCCGCTATCGCCTCACTCGAGTGATAGACGCGCTTGAATGCGGCGAGATTTCGACCACCATCGGCAGTCGTGCTGTTACTCGAGGAGAAAGTATAGCTTGAGCGACCTCCAGCCTTCATGTACGTTTCGAATTCGGCGCAAACGCGCGTGTTGCGAACCGGCGTCGCGGCTGCGCCGGTGATCACCATTCCTTCAATCGTAGCCATCCACGGTGCTTTGAACGTGACCGAGGACGAAACTAGGGCGATTGGGGCGGACGATTCGTTTGCGCTTGAAGAACCATCCGATCGCAACTTGGTGGAGATTCTGTATTGCCACTCCGCCCCGGGCTCGAGCGCCGCGTCGCGGTCGACGTATGTGATGGAATTAAACCTCGCGGCGCACCCTTTCAAGTCGCTGTCGACGAGAATGATTGTTTCGAACTCGTCATTCTCAAACCCAGCGCCTGCGCGTTTACGTTCAATTTCAAACGCATTCTCCGACCACGCGGTGTCTCGAAACGAGAATAACACGCCCACCATCTCGATCGAAATGCGTACGTCGATAGCCGCGCCGTCGTAGAACATGCCACCCGCGCACGCAAACTCGCGCTCGCTCTCGGTATTGTGCGGTTGTTTTTTCTGAACGCAAGCAAACCGCCGGCTTGCGGGCGCCGTGCGCGCCCGATCGGCGCACAGCGTCGCGCGTCCGCATGAATGCGCGCTCGAAAACGTTTCCTGGTCAACGTTCCCCGAGTACAGTCGTACGTCGTCGATCAAATGACGCTCGACGTACGTCACTTTCCCGAGACTGTTTGTCAAGCCCGTGTTCGAGCATCCAACGCATCGGACAACACCTTGAACGACGACGAGATCGTGCACGCGCACCACCGCGGGTGGACCCCATTCTCCATCAGAACCAGAAAAGCTCTTCCAGCCGTTGCTCGACGGCAACAAGCTGCCCGTCGATAGCGGACTCACGGTGGAGAAGACGATACCACTGAGACTGACCCAGTTGCCGGACGACGCCCCGGCGGGCGTGCCTCTCAATACGACGCTTCCGTCTGGGTGCACGTCCACACGGCGCCCACGAGCGCCTCCGCGCCAGTCTCGCAAAGCGAAGATGAGCTTATTCGCTGGACGACACCCGACGGGGAGACGCGTAATCTTGCTTCCAGTACCGTCCTTCACCAGACCGTTCACGCTCACCAACGTATCCGAGCACGATACTTGCGTCGGCCCGAAGGCAGAGCTGTGTTGCTTCCAGTTTGACTCGAGCGTCAGACTCTGTTTATTTCCTTCGTCGATGGAGAATCCGATGTTGCTGAGACTTAGCCAGCCGGACGCCGCGCCGCCGGCGTCTGGCTTGATCTCAATGTATCCGTTTGTGTGGACATCGACACGCACTTGCGCGGCACCGTCGATGAGCACAGCAAAAATAAGTCTGTATTTCGGTCTGCATCCTTGTGGCAGCCGTGCGATGTTCGTGCTGGACGACCAGGAAAGTGAGCGCTTCACTAAACCGCTCACGCTCACGAAACCGTTCGCGCACGAGTATTCGGCGTGCGCCCAGGTCGCTGAATTCCCCCAGTTCGTCCATCCAGACAACAACGGAAGGCTTTGGCGCCCTGCAACCGCGAACCGAATGCCGCTCAAGCTTAACCAATCACGTGGGTTCGAGCCTGCGTTCCAATTGATATTTCCATCGGAGTCAACCTGTACTCGCGCCAATTCGTTCCCGCCGGACGAGGCCACCGCAAACATGAGTGGGTCGGGCGACTTGACGCTTGGTGACGAAAGCAATTTTATACCTGTGAGTTGAGATAGCGAATCGCTTCGCCAACCGTCTTCCGAGAACGTCCGAACAGTTGGATTATCAAGCGTATAGTCGAAGAGGAACAAGCCAAACTGGTTGAGCGTGAAACCCACGAGATGCCAATCAGAAAAAGTTTCAGCCAAAGATTCAAGACGAACGCTCCGAGAGCCGAACGTTGCCGTGAGACCCCATCTGGTTTCCGTGCAATCGCGTTCGACGAAAAACCGAGAGCCTGAACCAGAAGATTCGATGAGTTTAACGGTGCCCGTTAAACTCATCTGGCATTGAAACCACGTTGAAAATGCGATGCCACCTTCAAAGACGTCGCCCGCGTATGTGAATCCACCAGATGTGGGATGCGCACACATGCCGCCGTTTCCATCTGGACATGCAACAACGACATGAGGCGCGACGCCACTTATGGTTGGCACAGCCGTTTGTCCGGCGTTCGCACCGGCGTGAGATGCAGCGACACCGCCGAGAAGTTCTCCATCAAACGTAAACTGAGCGGCGAGTGAGGGCTGGACATCCGCAAATCCGCCAAAAACCGGTCGCTTGTCGACGATTTTCGCTAATGCGTACACGCCAGGGCTGACTTCTTCGTACGACGCCGAGTTGTGATTGCTTACTTGGCTCTCTTGGAAGAGTATTCCATCGACGTATGCGCAGATTGTATCGCCGTGCTGAGGCGTCGCGCGGGACGTCTCTGTGAAAGTCCACTCTACGCGCATCGTAGACGCGCCAGCTTCACAATCCACGACTGAGGTATCGCGTCCTGATTCGCTCGTAGGATACGTGACGTGCTCGAAGAGCGCCACGGAATCGGCGGGTTGCTCACATCTTGGAGGCGTCGCTTTCGCGGTCAAGAATTCTCCGAGAGATATTTTCATCGACTCGACTCTATCGTTCCACTGCTTGACGATGTACGAATCGACCTGGTGTCTCTTCGCCGCGGCCAGAATTTCCTCGTACTCGAGTATTCCGTCCGCTGGATCGTTGTCGAGCTCTCTGAAAATGGCTTCTTTGACACCGCTCAAGACGACGCTCGAACACGATGCGCGGAGAAATTGATCAGACGTGAATAGAATATACTTCGCGATCTCCGAGCTCTCAGATCCTATCGGCATAATCTCATCGCAGCCCTTCACGATTTTGAATTCAAAACTGCCCGTCGTTCTGTCGGAGAGCACGGTGTTTGTCGGAGTCGAGCTCAACGTTTGCTCACCCGCGGGTTTGAAAGCGTAACAATCGTACTCGATTATGTAGTCGCCAGCGGGAGTGTTACCGTTGGCATCATTGAGCGCGAGCTCGTCTGGAAAATTATCCCATCGCTTACACGGAAGATTCGCGCCAAAGTTACCGCCGCAGTCGTCACCTTGGCGTCGAGCGACGGTGTCGCACTTGACCCAATGCGCCATGGGTGCAGACGATTGCCCATAGCACTCTCCCTCGCAAAGATAATCATGATTGACCGAAAATCCAAAATCAATCGTACTTGTCGTCACGATGGTTTGCCGGTTCGACATCGTCACCAACGGCGCGTCGCCCTTGACTACGTCGAACTCGAAAGATCCCGTGGCGTGCCCGGCTTTCTCGTACGCACCCTTAACCACGCTGCAATCATATTCGAGCACGTACTTTCCGATTCTCGTTTCGCCTTCAGCTGTGTTTAGTGAGACGCTTTCCGTGTCTTTGAAATCGCCTGAGTTTATTCGCTTGCAAGGAAAATGCGAACCGTACGTCGAACACGAGACGCTCGTCATTCTCGCCGTGACGTCGCATTGTACGCGACTCAGATCGGTACTGTGTGACATTGAGACGGTGTATATGAGCTGCGACGTCGTGACTTTGTTTGTAGAGGGCGTCACGCTCACCGTCGGCGCCGGACAGCCGGGGTCGCACTCGCGATCTTGTGTTTGCCTTCTCGTCTCGCAGTCGTAGCATCCTTTGTAGCCTGAAGTGCCGTCGTCGTTGTAATCGCACGCGAATCCACACTTTGACTTCGCATCCGTAGGGATGACATATGTTCTCGTCTGTTTACCCACTTCGCAAGTCTCGCTGCACGTGGACCAACTCGTCCAATAGCCGGGACACTGTGCGCGGGCCACGAGCCAGACGCGATCAACGTCGTTTTCGGGACTCCGGGCGTCGTCGTCGTAACCGCCCAACGTCCGTGAGCTCTCAGATTCTTTAAAACGCATCACTCTGCGATTTGCATGGTCGAAGTTACTCACGTAACCGGGGCCCATCCCCCATCTCGGGTAGTCGTTATCGTTTTTCAGCAAGCACGCTTCGACGCCGTTGTGGTTGACTTTTGCGCAGCTCATTTGGTTATCTTTGCTACCGAGACTGTACTTGCGCACGTAGTTTACGTTCCCTCCGTTATTCCAATCATACTGAACCCACCATCCACCACCATCTCTCCCCTGTCGCCCCACGAAGTCGTGGTCGTTCATGCTTTTCGCGTCCGCGCCCCCCGCGAAGACGAACGCCGCGAAGACGAACGCCGACAGCCCGCGTCCGCGCCGCTCGTCTCGCGCCCGTCGCGCGCGCGCGCGCGTATCCACGCGCATCGCTTTCATCGCTCCGCGCGCGCGCGCGTCGCGTCGAACGCGTCCGACGTGGGCGACTGAATCTGAATTCTGAATCGAACGCAGGGCTTTCCAACCGCCCGCGCGCGCGGGCGATCGACCCCTCTCGTCGTCGCCGCGCGCGGCGCGCGGCGCCCGTCGCGTCGCTTAAACGACGCGCGCGGCGCGCGGCGCCCGTCGCGTCGCTTAAACGACGCGCGATTTACTCT
>MDSX01093228.1_pt1 | contig 20012 bp, 17 predicted proteins | sample 811141 | NCBI WGS metagenome assembly MDSX01 (sample SAMN05326642, study PRJNA326480) | marine metagenome | isolation source: seawater | place: Atlantic Ocean: South East | collected 2010 | reverse complement strand
GACAGGGATGGAAATCTATATGTCGTGAATATTCCTTATGGAGAAATTTTTAAAATATCACCAACGGGACACTTCGATGTCATAGCGCAGTATGATGGATGGCCTAACGGTATGAAGGTAGATGCCATTGGTAATCTTATAGTAGCTGACTATAAAAAAGGAATACTCAAAATTGATCCTAACAACGGCAATGTAGAGACTATCATTGATCATCGTTGGTCGGAAAGTTTCAGGGGATGTAACGATCTGCACTTGGCAAGTAATGGTGATATCTACTTCACGGATCAAGGGCAAACGGGAATGCACGATCCAACAGGACGCGTTTATAGATACACAAAAGATAAAAAGTTGCAGCTTTTAGTGGGAAATGGCCCTAGCCCTAACGGATTAGTTTTAAGCCCTGATGAAAGCATCTTGTATGTTGGTATGACGCGTGGGAATGCTGCATGGCGCATACCGTTGCTTCCAGATGGCTCTACCAGCAAAGTGAGTGTCTATATTCAACTATCAGGTGGACATGGTGGTCCAGATGGCCTTGCCATCGACTCAGAGGGGGGACTTTTAATCGCGCATGCTGGGTTAGGAACGGTTTGGCATTTCGATGATTTAGGTCAACCCCGTCATCGCATTCGTTCGTGTGAAGGACTGATGACTACAAATCTGGTATTTGGAGGAAAAAATAATAGTTCAATTTTTATAACTGAGTCTCAATCTGGCACAATTCTGAAAGCAGACCTTCCAGTGGCAGGCCAGTTGATGCAGTCTCATAAAGTCCATGGCTAGTTATTAATAGATTAGTATATCATTTATAAAGCCGGAATTTTAGGCGTTGTGTGAAATGCCCTGGATATACTATAACGGCATCCGTTATTATCACCCTCACTGTTCTTAATCTTCACACTAATTTTGTTTATCGATCAGTTTCCGAAAAAAGTTTTGAATCGTACATTCTATTTTTCCTCATAAGAAAACTGGTAAAAAAACCTTTAAGTAGATAGAATTTAGTCTAATATTTGAATTCTAGGAGACTAAATATGACTGACACCATAGAAAAAAAACTCACAAACCTAAGCATAGTTTTGCCACAGGCGGCAGCCCCTGCGGCAAACTATGTTCCCTATGTCATATCGGGTAACCAAATATCGGTAGCGGGTCAAATACCTTTTTGGAATGGTGAGTTGCGTGGGTTTGGGAAAGTTGGTCATGACGTGACAACAGAAGATGCAGCCAAAATCGCTCGTATCTGTGGGTTAAATCTTATTGCCCAGGTGAAGCAAGCCTGTGGTGGAGATCTTGAAAAGATCATACGAGTGGTGAAACTTGGGGGGTTTGTAAATTGCACTGAGGAATTTCGTGATCATCCAGAGGTAATCAATGGCGCCTCTGATTTGATGGTTGAAGTATTTGGTGATAAAGGCACTCATTCAAGATTTGCTGTAGGAGTAAACTCGTTGCCTCGTGGCGTTGCTGTTGAGGTAGATGGAATTTTTGAAATAAGTTGATTTTTGCAAAATAGAACTAAGTCATGGTGGTTATAAGCAACCTGGAAAAGTTATGGCTAAGAGCAAAAAATTAGATAACGTTGTTGCCACCTTAACGTTGTGCAATTCTATAAATGAAATTTCAGCGGCAGAATGGGATATTTGCGTAGGTACGGAATATCCATTTTTATCGCATGCTTTTATGTCTGCTTTGGAGGACTCGGGTTCTGTTAGCCCAAGAATGGGTTGGCTTCCGCAGCACCTTGTTTATAGAGACTCTTCGGAAAAACTTATCGGGGCTGCTCCATTATATTTAAAGGGCCATTCGTATGGGGAATATGTATTTGACTGGGGATGGGCAGATGCTTTTGAGAAAGCTGGTCAAAAATACTTTCCTAAGCTTTTATCTGCAGTTCCATTTACGCCTGTAACTTGCCCTAAATTATTAGTACATCCAGGCGAAGACCAGAGTGAGGTGCGATCTATTTTAGCTAGTGGATTAGTTTCAGCGCTACAACAATTGAATGTGTCTTCGCTTCATATCAATTTTTCATCTTTGGATGAGTGGGAGTTTTTAGGGAAAGCAAAATTTTTAAAGCGTCAAGGAATTCAATATCATTGGAATAACAATGGTTATAGTTCATTCGACGATTTTCTTAATAGCTTAACCTCAAGAAAGCGGAAAGCTATTCGAAAAGAACGCAAAGCCGCTAATGAAAGTGGTGTGAATATTAGGTTTTTGACAGGAGCCCAGATAGAAAAAAGACATTGGGATGCGTTCTTTAAATTTTATGTAGACACATCAGATAGGAAATGGGGGTCTGCGTATTTGAATAGAGAATTTTTTACTCTTCTTGGTGAACGCATGGCCGATAAAGTACTTTTAATTATAGCTGAATATGAGACTACACTGGTTGGTGGGGCGTTAAATTTTATAGGTAAGGATACACTTTTCGGTCGAAACTGGGGTTGTTTGGCAGATTTTAAATTTCTCCATTTTGAGGCTTGTTATTACCGGGCAATTGATTTTGCTATCGAAAATGGGCTATCTAGAGTCGAGGCTGGGGCTCAAGGCGAGCATAAAATACAACGAGGCTACATACCAACCCTAACGTACAGCAATCATTATATTGATGATTTGGGTTTTAGGGATGCAGTTGCTCAATTTTTACATCGCGAGAGCTCTTATATTGTTGAACAGAAGGCACACTTGGATCAGACTACACCGTTTAGACAAGAGCAGTAATCTATGCCTTAAGCTGAAAGCCATTAGTAGACGGTTAAACTAATAACATAAATCCGTATTACCTTCTCTACTATTGATCAATTTATGGCGTCGTGACTTTCTTGCGACTGACCTTAGTTTTTTTCAGCGTTTCAGATGTGTTATTCTGTTTCGTGGACGGTTTGGTTGATTTGTATTCAAAGTGCAGTTCATTTTCGTTGAGTGTTATTTCCACAAGTCCTCCATTAGTTAATTTCCCAAACAGGAGTTCCTCAGCAAGTGGTTTTTTGATGTTCTCTTGAACGATCCTAGATAATGGGCGCGCTCCATAATTTTTATCGTATCCTCTATTCCCAATCCAAACACGGGCAGCTTCATCTATCTCAATAGTCACATTGCGGTCTTCTAACTGAACTTCCAGTTGCATTATGAACTTTTCAACGACCTTTGAAATAACCATTGGTGACAGACTAGAAAAGCCAATGGTCGCATCTAGTCGATTTCTAAATTCTGGCGAAAACATTTTGTTTATTGCTTCCTGATCTTCTCCTGTTCTCTCACTTCGACCAAAACCTATCGCTTCTTTCGCTAAGTCGGCAGCCCCAGCATTAGTAGTCATGATTAAAATGACGTTACGAAAATCAACATTTTTTCCATTATGATCGGTTAACTTTCCGTGATCCATAACTTGGAGAAGCACGTTAAACAAATCGGGATGTGCTTTTTCTATTTCGTCTAAAAGTAGAACACAGTGTGGATGCTGATCTATAGAGTCAGTGAGTAAGCCTCCTTGATCGAATCCGACATAGCCCGGTGGGGCTCCAATCAGACGTGAAATACTATGTCGTTCCATGTACTCTGACATATCAAATCTAATAAGTTCAACGCCTAATGCGATTGATAATTGGCGCGCTACCTCTGTCTTTCCAACCCCTGTCGGTCCTGAAAATAAATAATTTCCTATTGGCTTCTCTGGTTCCCTGAGGCCTGCCCTGGATAATTTTATTGCACTACTAAGAGCTTGAATAGCCGTGTCTTGACCAAAAACTACACGCATCAGATCTTTTTCAAGATTTAACAAGGTAGCCTTATCGTCCGTAGATACGCTTTTAGGTGGAATGCGAGCAATTTTTGCCACAACTTCTTCGACATCCTTAACCGTTATCGTTTTCTTTCTTTTAGACATAGGCAAGAGCATTTGTGCCGCGCCAACCTCGTCTATGACGTCAATAGCTTTATCGGGAAGCTTTCTATCTCCTATATAGCGGGCGGATAACTCGACTGCACATTTTAAAGCGTCGAAAGTATATCTAACGTTATGGTGATCTTCGTAGTAAGGCTTTAGTCCACGCAAGATTTTTACGCTGTCTTCTAGTGATGGCTCATTCACATCAATTTTTTGGAATCTCCTGACCAATGCTCTATCTTTTTCAAAATATCCTCGGTATTCCTTATAAGTTGTGGAGCCTATGCATTTTAATAAGCCTCCTTGCAACGCAGGTTTTAGAAGATTAGATGCATCCATGGCCCCACCTGAGGTTGCACCTGCCCCTATAATTGTATGAATCTCATCGATAAAAAGGACCGCTTTTGGTTTTTTTTCAATTTCACTAATAACTGCTTTTAATCTTTCTTCAAAGTCACCACGGTAACGCGTACCAGCTAGAAGCGATCCCATATCCAGTGAATATATAACCGTGTCTATTAGTACATCTGGAACGCGTTTCTCGGTAATTCGTTTTGCTAAACCTTCTGCTATAGCAGTTTTTCCAACGCCGGGATCTCCAACATAGAGTGGATTATTTTTAGTTCTACGGCAAAGGATTTGAATTGTTCTGTCGACCTCGAAACTACGCCCAATCAATGGATCTATTTTACCAGAATTAGATTTACTATTAAGATTTACACAATATGCATCTAGCGCCTCATCGCCGCTCTTATTTTCTTTCCCTACATTTTCGTCGTTTTCGGTATCCCGGCTAGGCTCTGTATTTTGATCAGAAACACGTTTTTCTATTCCATGAGAAATAAAGTTGACCGCATCAAAACGAGACATTTCTTGGTCGCGCAGAAAGAAAACTGCGTGGCTTTCTCGCTCGGAGAAGAGAGCAACTATTACATTGGCTCCATTCACTTCGGCCCGTCCGGAAGATTGAACATGTATAATTGACCGTTGGATAACTCTCTGGAAGCCAGCCGTTGGCTTGGCTTCATCCCCACTAGCGGTTGCTAGGTAAGCAAGCTCGTCATTAATGTATGCATGCAATGTATTAGCCAGTAAATCGATTTTTATATCGCAGGCCAATAATAAATTACGAGCATCCTCGTCATCTATGAGCGCAAGTAATAAGTGTTCTAAAGTAGCAAATTCATGTTTTTGTTCATTTGCATAATCCAAAGCGCGGTGTAGAGCGTTTTCAAGGTTTTTCGATAGCATTTCTATGCCTTTTCTATCGTACATTGAAGTGGGTGTTGATTTTCTCTAGCGCAATCCATGACTTGAACTACTTTGGTCTCGGCAATTTCAAAACTAAATACCCCACAAATACCAACGCCTTTTTGATGAACGTGCAACATAATATTTGTAGCTTCATCTCTTGTTTTTGAAAAAAAATGTTCAAGAACATGTACGACAAACTCCATAGGAGTGTAATCATCGTTAAGCATAATTACCTTATACATTGCCGGTTTTTTTGTTTTTTGCGTTGTTTTTTCAATGACACCGGTATTATTTTTTGAGTTGTGGTTGTTATCATGTTCGTCGCTCATGGACTTCTTTCGCCGAGTTGTATTACTTATAACCTACTATATGAGGTGTTTTTTCATTTATAAAAGGCTTAAGAACCATATAAGAACAAAAAATGACTCAATTCAACAAATCATAGGTCAGTTGGAAGGCAATGTTATTACTTTTGCCCCGGGTTTCACTGGGGAGATATCAAAATCAGCAATAAAATAGAAAATCTAATTTCATTTTTGAATGAAAATAAAATACAATTTTACAACAGTTTATAGACACTACCTAATGTTTGATGTAATGTTTTACATGTTCAGATATTTTTTGATAAGCCGCCTTTGGTAGATGGTTAATGAGTTATCTGGGAAAATTATACATTTATTAGGTCTCTACACTTAATGGTCAAAATAAACTTAATAATATTATTTCTATTTTTAACTATCGTGAGCGTTCCAACTGCAGCGACAGCAAAATACGCATCGCTCGTTATTGATGCCGAAACCGGTGTTGAACTTCATTCGAGAAACGCGGATACAAAAAATTTTCCAGCCTCGCTGACTAAGATTATGACTTTGTATATGGTCTTTGATGCCCTGGACCGCAAAAAATGGAATTTAAAGACTAGGTTAAAGGTTTCACGTCGAGCTTCGCGTCAACCTCAAACACGGCTAGGCTTAAAGGTGGGGCAAACGATATCTGTGCATAATGCTATTTTAGCACTTGTTACACGCTCGGCAAATGATGTAGCGACAGTTATAGCAGAAAATATGTCAGGAACTGAAAGTCGGTTTGCCAAAAATATGACTATGAAGGCTCGAGCGATTGGAATGCGTCACACCACATTTCGAAATGCTTCTGGTCTGCCTAATAGAAGCCAATTTAGTACGGCTCGGGACATGGTTCGATTAGCATTAAAAATAAGGGGTGATTATCCGGAGTTTTATCGTTACTTCAAAACAAAAAAATTCAGATACCGTGGTAGAACTTTTCGTAATCATAATATGTTACTTGGCAGGTACAGCGGTACAGATGGTATAAAAACTGGCTATACAAATGCGTCTGGTTACAATTTAGTTGCTTCTGTAAAGAGGAATGGTCGACGTCTTATTGGGGTTGTCTTTGGAGGTAAAACTGGTAGCCGTCGTGATCGTCATATGGTGCGAATTCTGGATAAAAGCTTTGTAAAAGTTAGCCGTTTAGCCAAATTTGTTCCACCTAAACCTAAAGCCAATCCGAGGTTTAATACTGCTTTTATTATGAATAAAAAGGAAAAAAAGTTTAGTAAAAAAGAAAACTGGGGAATTCAGGTTGGGGCTTATTCCAGTTCTAAACCAGCTCAATTAATCATCAAATTGGCAAAACAACACCTTGGTCTGTCTAAAGACCAAGCCCTGAGCAAAGTAGAACGAATAAAAAGGCCGCATGGCATAATATTTCGTGCTCGAGTTATTGGACTTGAGCAAAGTGCAGCAAGAGACGCTTGCACTATATTAATCAACAAACATTTGCCTTGTGTTCCTGTACCTGCAGATATTGAATTAGCTCAAGCGCCATCAAACAAGTAATTTAATAGGTTTTCTTTAGAACTCTGGCGCGGAAATACCAATATTAAATAGAAGATCTTTCAGTTCTTTTTTAATATAGTGCAAATTTTCTAAGGTGTCGGCTTCGCATCTAGCAACAAGGGCTGCTTGCGTATTTGAGGCTCGCAAAAGCCACCATCCTCGAGCGTTTGAAACCCGAATGCCGTCAATGGTCGATACGGAAATATTTTCCCTCGTTTTAAGATAATTCTTTGCCTTTTCTACAGCTAGGAATTTTTCATCTTCAGAGCAGTCAAAACGTAATTCAGGCGTATTCACCATCTTGGGTAACCTAGACTTAATAGATGATAGACTGTCATTTCTCTTGTCCAACAGCTCGATAAGTCTAACCGCAGCATAAAGGGCGTCGTCAAATCCATAATATTTATCGCGAAAAAAAATATGCCCACTCATTTCACCAGCTAGTGGAGCATTAACTTCATTCATTTTTGTTTTGATTAACGAATGCCCTGTCTTCCACATTAAAGGTTTTCCGCCAAGCTGTGAAATTCTATCAAACAATACGTTGCTAGCCTTAACGTCTCCAATAATTGTTGCCCCGTTTCTTTCGCTTAAGACATCCTCAGCTAAGATTGCCAGCAATTGGTCTCCCCAAACGATTTTTCCATCACCATCAACTACACCTATACGATCCCCATCTCCATCGAAAGCAATACCTAAGTCAGCTTGCTCTTCTTGAATGGTGAAAATTAAAGTTTCAAGATTTTTCTCAACCGTAGGATCAGGATGGTGGTTGGGGAAATCTCCGTCCACGTCTGAAAATAATACCCTATGCTCACCCGGTAGGCGGGCACATAATGCCTCAACAGCAGGGCCTGCTGATCCATTCCCGCAGTCCCAAACGATGGATAAATGTTTTTTTAAATTGGCATTAAATAGAAGTCGATCGATATAATCTGGGAAAATATTTACTTCAGTAACTTTACCAGAACCAATAGTATAATCGCCATTTTCAGCCAGTTTAGACATGTTTTGGATATCGGAACCAAAAAATGGACTTGTTCCTAACATCATCTTGAATCCATTATAATTAGGTGGGTTATGTGACCCCGTAACCATTATGCCTCCACCAGTTTTGAGTTCATGCACGGCAAAGTACAATTGTGGAGTAGGACATTGTCCGATAGTATAAACATTAATTCCAGTGGATTTTAACCCTTCGATTAACGCATGTTCCATCTCAAGAGAACTATGGCGGCCATCTCGGCCTACTGCGACAGATTGCCCGTTATTTGCAATAATTCGCGTGCCAAATATTCGCCCTATTATTCTCGCATCGTCTTCAAATAGTGTTTCGTCAACGATACCGCGGATATCATATTCGCGTAATAATGAGCTGTGGAAGTGATGGTTATTGGCCATTTAAACTTACAATCCTATCTCTCGTCTTCCCACACAGAAGTAGGCAAAGCCTGCATCCTCCATTTCTTCAGGATTATAGATGTTTCGTAAATCTACAACTATGGGAGCCCTTAACAGCGACTTGATTCGTGATAAGTCAAGGCCCCTAAACTCGTTCCATTCAGTTAATATTGCTACAGCATCTGCCCTATCCATAGCTTTGTAGGCGTCCTCACACCACGAGACATCATTCAATAGGACTTTTGCTTCATTCATGCCCTCTGGGTCATAGGCATTGATATTTGCCCCTTCAGCCTGAAGGTTTGGAATTATATCAAGGCTTGGAGCATCTCGCATATCATCCGTATTTGGTTTAAATGTCACGCCTAAAATGGCTATAGTTTTATTTTTAACGTTCCCCGAACAAGCATTTATTATCTTGTTTGCCATAGATTTTTTTCTTTTCTGATTAATGTCTACAACTGTCTCTATTATGCGAAGTGGCGCTTTGGCTTGTGCGGCGGTTTGAACCAGCGCGAGGGTATCTTTTGGGAAGCATGAGCCACCATATCCAGGTCCTGGGTGGAGAAACTTGGATCCAATTCGCCCGTCTAGACCAATCCCCTTTGCTACATCGTGAACATCTGCTCCCACTTTTTCACAAAGATCAGCGATTTCATTTATGAAAGTTATTTTAGTAGCGAGGAAAGAGTTGGCTGCATATTTTATAAGTTCACTCGTTTCCAAGTCTGTGAATACTATTGGTGTTTCTCTTAGAAATAATGGTCGATATATTTCACGCATTATTTTTCGTGCACGATCGCTATCAGCTCCTATAACGACTCTATCTGGTCGCATAAAGTCATTTATAGCGGCCCCTTCTCTTAAAAACTCTGGATTAGAACAGACATCAAAATCGGCCGTGGGACGTATTTCCCGAATTATCTCTACGACCTGGCGACCAGTGCCGACTGGGACTGTAGATTTTGTAACGATTAGGGTGTAACCGTTCAGGGAGCTAGCAATTTCCTTGGCAGCAGCAAAGACAAAGCTTAAATCAGCATGCCCATCGCCTCTCCTACTTGGAGTTCCGACAGCAATAAATACAGCATCTGCTTTTTCTACGGCTGTTTTAAGATCAGAAGTAAAAGTTAATCTTTTTGCTTGGACATTAGTTCGCACCAGGTCTTCGAGGCCAGGCTCAAAGATAGGTATTTGCCCCTTATTGAGAACCAAAATTTTATCAATGTCTTGATCTACACAGGTCACGTTGGCCCCAAATTCGGAAAAGCAAGCCCCGGTAACTAACCCTACATATCCTGCTCCTATCATTGCAATTTGCATAACCTTTGGGACCTAACTTAGTGTTTTGATAAATTGTTGTATAGGATCTCTAAGGTCCTCACGATTTAATGCATAAGCAATATTAGCTTCTAGAAAGCCTACCTTGTTCCCACAATCAAATCGCCGACCATTGAATTTAAATCCGTTTATTGTTTCCAACCCCACCTGCTGTGCAATTGAGTCAGTAAGTTGAATTTCTCCGCCCGCACCAAATTCGAACCGCCCTAAGTCGTCGAAAATACTAGGCTGTAAAATGTATCGTCCGATGATAGCTAGGTTTGATGGTGCTTTCGAGGGCTCTGGCTTTTCAATTAAACCAAGTACTTCTATTAGAGAGTTTTCAACAGCACCGGGGGTTATAATGCCATATGAGGAAGTTTGCTCGTTTTTAACTTCCATTACAGCTAACATATTCCCCCCAATGTCATCATAGGCCTCTATCATTTGTTTAAGACAGCCTTTCTCTGAAAGTATCAGGTCGTCAGCTAATAAAACAGCTACCGGTTCTGATCCAACAAAATTTCGTGCACACCATATCGCATGCCCTAATCCTAACGGTTCAAGTTGCCTTGTATATGCTATTTGGCCCGGTTTAGGTATTGAATCCTTAACAACCTTTAATGCAAAGGTTTCATTCCGTTTTTCTAACATCTCCTGTAATTCGTATGCATGGTCAAAATGATCTTCTATGGCGCTTTTACCTCTGCCTGTCACAAAAATAAATTCTTCTATACCCGCTTCGATAGCTTCCTCGACGGCGTATTGTATAAGCGGCTTATCGACGATAGGAAGCATTTCCTTTGGCATTGATTTAGTAGCGGGAAGAAACCGAGTTCCCAGTCCACCTACTGGGAAGATAGCCTTGCGTATATTTACAGGCATTCTACCTCCATCATCCTAAAAATAATCTTTGAACAAAATACACAAAATGCAATATGAAAAATTTTTATATTTTTCTATTACCTGGTAATGCCACATCCATTAGCTTTAGCCAATATAGTTATTTAACGTTTTCCAAGAGTACATCTTTTGCTTTGTTTATTTGAGTAGCAAGAAAAGTTGATCCGCCTCTATCCGGATGGTTGGCGAGAATCAGACGTCGATGGGCTTCTTTGATTTGCTCGTCAGTAACGGGTTCAACCAAACCTAGGATCTTTAAAGCTTGAGCCCTACTGATTGAGTCCGAGCTGTAGTCATTATTATTTTCATATCGATCACTACTGCTTTGGGATGTTTCTCTCCAATTTTCATCAAAATATTTATCTAAAAATCTTTCGAGTAATTGGATTGAGGCTGCATCTGATTTACTCTCTTCTATAAGTTCCAAGAGTTGATTAAGGTTAAGGGTTTCAATGCGGTATCCTTTTTTTTCACCTTTTTTAACTAATCCAGACATTTCTCCGGTATCGTGATTCAGGTTCATCTCTAAAAATTCTGTGTTCACCGACGAGACTTGACCTTTAGCGGGCCCAGAGGCTGTCTTAGCCGCTCTGCGGATCTGTTGAATCAATCCTCTCCACCTTAGTATTAATGGTATCAGAAAAACAACCCAACTCCATAGAAATGAACCACTCAATCGGTACAGTAAAAATATAAAAATGCCGACTGATACTATACCAGCACTCCAAAATACAATTCGCTTTAATCGAGCTGCGGGTGTGCTTATAAAAAAATATAATAGAAGCCCCAGCCCAGATAAAGAACCTATTATAATAGCAGCGATGAGTAGCATGGCTGCCGGCTCACTTTTTAATTTGATTAGTGAGTTTTAGTGCCGCACCCGTGTTGATTTTAGAATAGGCTTCTAATTTTTTTAATCCTCCTGCGGCATAAACAGCAACTGCTTTTAGTAATTCTTTCAATTGATTAACGCTGTCAGAGTCAAACGCGCTATATGCCCCATTGGTCAGACGAGCTATTTGCTGAAAACCACTCTTTGCGATTGGATCATTACCTTCTTGGAAGCAGAATGTTCGAACACCCAAAGCACCGAGTTTCCCGGCGTAATGGCAAATTAAATCAATATCTTCCTCAAAGGCATCGCCTATAAGTACCAGTGCTTGCACTCGTCGTATTTTGGTTTCTTTTAAAGCTTGTCCTAACAGCTTTTCTATTTGTGTTTGACCTCCCGCACATTTTACGTTGGTCATTTCATGCAGTAGCTGGTCGGTTTTAGATATCCACCGAGTGGCATGAAATTGCCCAAATCCTCTGTAATATGCTAATTGAACCTCCAAGCCACCCAGCGCTAAAGTTTCTGTAAACATCTCTGATTGTAGATGGCAAGCTTTATCCCAACTGCGTTCTCTACTAGCCGTTGCGTCCATTCCAAAGATTAATCTCCCTTTATTCTCTGGAGGAAAGGGGTCAGTTAGGCTATTTACTTTATTTAAGAATGATTCTACTTCGCTTTTAGAACTAACTTGGCTCTTTTTTAAAAACGTATCGATCTCCGAATGTGAAGAATTAGGCGAATCTTTTCTGGTATGATTACGGATATTACTGTTTTTTTCTGTCATAACTGTTCAACTATGTAATCTCAAAAATGACCAATAAGAATATTCTACCCTACAACTTAGTACTTATTAACTATTTTGGTACAGTTTAAGATGAAAAAACTAAAATTAATAGGAGCCTAGATGGTTGATATAAAAATCAGAGCTGGGACCCCTTCCGATGGATGTATTATAGCTGCGATGGCCGCAGAATTATCTCTACATGAGGAAGCGCCGATGCCTCTTTTCGATAAGGAGAAATTTGAACAGTTTGGGTTTGGTAAACAAAAGATGTTTAATGTCCTTGTTGCTGAATTGAAAAACCGGTCTGTTTGCGGGTATGTGCTTTTTTGTAATTCATTTCATGTTGGTTTGGGGACGCCAGGTTTTAATATGCTGGACCTTTACGTTGAGAAAAAGTTTCGGAGAAAGGGAATAGCAAAATCCTTGATGCAAACTATGGCTGATCTGTGTCTTGAAATAGACGGAGGGTGGATAACATGGCAATGTCATCCAAATAATAAAGACGCTCTCGAATATTATAAATCAATAGGTGGAAGGCAATATAAGTCTGTCGATTTTGAGATTGGTGGTAATGACTTGAGACGTTTGTCCAGTAAGGTGAAGGTTTAGATTTATATTCTAAAAAAATGAATATACAATAATTTTATATTCCAAGTTTTTCACACACAAAATCTAATCGGTCTTGTCCCCAAAATATTTCACCGTCGATTAAATATGTTGGAGCCCCGAATACACCCTTTTTTATAGCTTGATTGGTATCCGATTCAAATAGATCTTTTATTTTCTGTGTTTCAGCTGCTTCTAGGATAGCCATACCATTAAGTTTATTTTCAAGACAGATGCTTTTCACAACCTCTGGATCGTCAATATTTCTATCATTTTCCCATAATGCGGCAAGAATGGCGTTCGAGAGGGCTAGCGGTTCACTGCCAATTTCCCTAGCTGCGATTATACATAGAGAAGAAATTGAACTTGTTGACGGGAAATTAATGGGCTCGATATGCATCGATGAGCCCCTTCTCTTTTTCCAACGTTGGAGCTCCATCAACCTGTATGATTGCCGCTGTGGAGCTCTTTTTGGTAGTGGAAGTCCCCCCGAGACGGGAAAGATTTGTCCAAAGTTCACCGGATATACATTAATTGTTAAACCAGAGTTCTTAGCAATTTCCGTAATTAATTTGCTGCCAAGATAGGTCCATGGACTAGAGGTAGACATAAAGTAGTCAATAGTTTTCATTTTTTAAATATCCAGAAAAAATAGAGATTATTGCGCCAACATTTCTGCTACGTAATCACCAATAGCTAACGAACTTGTCATGCCTGGGGATTCTATAGCGTAGAGATTAATCAACCCATCTACTCCGTGGTCATCAGGCCCTTGAATCACGTAATCTGTTGCTGGCTCTCCAGGGGCCTGAATCTTTGGTCTTATCCCCGAGTAACCAGGTTGGAGCGAGTTATCAGGAAGTCCTGGCCAGTATTTCCTCACTGCAGCATAAAAGCTATCTGAGCGTTTGGGGTCTACATCATAATTTATTTCATCTATCCATTCGACATCAGGTCCAAAACGGGCTTGACGAGCTAAGTCTAGAGTGAGGTGCACGCCAAGACCAGCCTCTTCTGGTGCTGGGTAGATAAGGCTAGTAAACGGTGCTTTGCAGCCAGAAAGAGAGTAATAATTGCCTTTACAATAATGCCAAACTGGAATCTTTTCTTTTGGAAACCCGTTAAATTTATGCATCAATTTTTGAGTATGTAATCCCGCAGCATTTATAATGGTTTTTGCTTTCAATTGCATAGGCTCGGCACCTCCAATATTGAGAAAAATACCATTATCTTTTAATTCAGCACTCTCTACAGGAGAGAAAAGGGCCAGCATTGCGCCATGCGCCTCCGCATCACCTTGAAGTCCAAGCATATAAGCATGACTATCCGCGACCCCTGTTGAGGGAGACCAAAGTGCGGTGATACAGCGGAGTTCGGGCTCCCGTGCAGTAACTTCATTGTGTGACAATAACTCTAAATCCATTACTCCGTTTTGTTCTGCTCTTTTTTTTATTTGGCTTAGGGCTGTAACTTGGTCTTCTGAAGTCGCCACGATCAACTTACCAAGCCTTTGGAACGGTATGCCTCTCTCTTCCATAAAGCGATACATTTTGATTTTTCCTTCGACGCAGAACCGTGCTTTCAAACTACCGGGTTCATAATAAATACCTGCGTGAATTACTTCAGAATGTCGTGAGCTGGTTTCTGTTCCAATGGCGTCCGCTTGTTCTAGGATGATTACCTCGCGCCCTTGCATAGCAAGTGCGCGTGCACATGCTAGTCCAACTACTCCTGCGCCTATAACGACACAATCAACATTCTCAACCAACTTTAACTCCTTTTGTATAAAAGAGAAGTCTTCATGGAAAAACCTCTTTATAGTTTTCACATTTACTCAAAATTTAAATAACTATAAATTACTAACAAGTAACGTTTTATGCAAACTTGTTTAGTGGTGAAAAAAAATGCAAAATAAACCGATATCTGCGATATCAGAGAATAACGCAACGGGAGAAATAGCAGAAATTTATAACGATATTAGAACGGCTCTCGGTAATGGGGTTGTAAATTTAATTTGGAGGCATCTTGCTACCATAGATGGCGCATTACCGTGGGTTTGGCAAGCAGTGAAACCACTTTATGTCTCAGATGTTTTAAAAACAGAAGCTAGCTTGTTGTGTGAAAGTATCATATTGCCTGAGGTTAATGCATTTCCGGAAGCGGTGCTCGGAGTACTAAACATATCTAACCAGGACAGGCACATAATCCAGAATATTCTCGATAGTTACAATAAAGGTAATGCATTTAATCTTCTTGCACTTAGTGCTTTGACCGCATTACCTGCAGATCGAAAAAAGAACGTTACAGCCAATCAAAACTTTGCAGAAGATATTAATATACCCGAGTTGGTAAGCCTTGATAGTATGTCAGCCCAAACTAAGTCTTTGGTCCTGTTATTGAGCGAAATTGGTGCAGCCGAAGATAGTAACATCATTCCTAGTTTATATCGACATCTCGCGTACTGGCCGAATTTCCTTTGCCTGGCGTGGAACACCCTTGTTTCTTTGAATGCAAGTGGGCAGCTTAAATCTATGACAAACCTCACTCATAACCTGGCAATGGACCAAGGAGCTAGCATTGCTGACTCCGTGGTTTGGGGAGCAGAGCCATTAACGGCAGCAAAGGCGATGATAGCAATTGATAACTTTAGAATATCAACAATTAGCAGAATGCTGCCAATTGGGCTTATTTTACGGAAAGCAATTTAATAGTAGGCCATTAAAAATTCTAGCCTCTAGGAAACTTTGTATTTAGTTCATCTTATTATATGCTGGAAAAAGGTAGGGAAAATTTTTCAGGATTAAATACATGAACCTTGATCTTCGTCATTCTGTATGTCCCCACGATTGTCCTAGCACATGTGCATTGGAGGTTGAGAGGATTGATAACCGGACAATTGGGAGAGTCCGAGGGGCACCAGATAATAATTATACGGCGGGGGTCATATGCGCAAAGGTAGCACGTTACGCCGAAAGAGTGCATCATCCGGAAAGGCTGATGCACCCTCTTATCCGTGTTGGTGAAAAAGGCGATGGAAAATTTGCTCAAATTTCTTGGAGTGAGGCACTAGACCATGTCGCTCAATCGTTCATCAATAAAGCAAATAAGCATGGAAAAGAAACAGTATGGCCATACTTTTTCGCAGGCACTATGGGTATTATTCAACGTGATGGCATACAACGACTTCGACATGTGATGGGCTATTCCCGTCAAGCGGCTAATATATGCACGGAACTTGTTCAAAATGGTTGGATAGGTGGTGCTGGTGGCCCCATGGGACCTGATCCTAGGGAAATGGCAGAGTCAGATTTAATTATTGTCTGGGGTGGAAACCCGGTATCAACTCAAGTAAACGTGATGACTCATATTACAAAAGCAAGAAAAGAAAGAGGCGCTCGTCTTGTTGTAGTGGACGCCTACAGGAGCTCAACAGCGGAAGCCGCCGATGAGCTTGTTCTTGTGAAACCTGGAACCGATGGCGCTGTTGCTACAGCTATAATGCATGTGCTTTTTCGCGATGGGTTTGCAGATATTGAGTATATGAAAAAGCATACCGATGACTGGAAGTCACTCAGAAAACATTTAATAAATAAAACGCCAAAATGGGCAGAAGAAATAAGTGGTGTTCCAGCGGAACAAATAGAGTTACTTGCCTCTCAGATTGGTAAAACCGATAAAACTTATATCAGAATTGGATATGGTTTTGCTCGATCGAGGAACGGGGCAAGTCAGGTTCATGCGGTTGCATCAATAGCTGCTGTAGGCGGGAAATTTCAATACTTAGGAGGTGGAGCGTTCTGGTCAAATAGAATTATCTTTAATTGGAATAAGAACATTGTTGAAGGAAATGACGCTTTAGATAGCTCAACCCGAATACTTGATATGTCGCGAATAGGACCGATTTTAACATATGAAGATGAAATAGTTCGGCAAGGTCCACCTGTGACTGCCATGTTAATCCAAAATACAAATCCTGCAGCTGTTGCCCCAGACACTCACCGGGTGCTAAGAGGATTAAAGCGTGAAGATTTGTTTCTGTGTGTTCATGAACAGTTCATGACAGAGACTGCAAAAATGGCGGATATCTTATTACCGGCAACGACTTTCCTTGAACATGACGACCTCTATCAGGCTGCAGGGCAAATGCATGTTCAGGTCCACCGAGCAATTATTGATCCTCCGGGAGAAACTCGCTCGAATCATTGGGTTTTGTCTCAACTAGCTGAGCGTCTTGGAGCCGTGCACGAAGGTTTTGATATGACAGAGTGGGAACTTGTGGACCGCACGCTCAAAGATTCTGGGTGGCCAGGAGCGGAAGAGCTATTAGAAAGAAAATGGCTAGATGTTCAGCCTAGTTTTGATAAAGCACATTTCCTTGAGGGATTTCCGACGCCGAATGGTAAATTCAAATTTAGTGCAGATTGGTCAGCATTGGGGCCGCTAGGGTACAAATTACCATCGTTACCAGACTATTGCCCAAATATTGACCTTGCGACTAAGAATAAGCCTTTTCGAATGATTACTTCTCCCGCCCGGAATTTTTTGAACTCTAGTTTCACTGAAACACCAACCAGCAAAAAACGCGAGGGTAGGCCAGAAGTTTTGATCCATCCAAAGGCTGCTGCTAAATTGGGTGTCGTATCAGGGGACCGTGTTCGACTTGGAAATGAACAGGGGAGCGTAGTTTTGCATGCAACACTTTTTGATGGTGTGCAGAGAGATGTGATCGTCGTTGAAAGCGTATGGCCTAACGCTGCATTTGAAGAGGGCATTGGTATAAATGCGCTGATAAGCGCCGAGCCTGGAGCTCCAAATGGTGGGGCTGTTTTTCATGATACGGCTGTGTGGATATCGAAACTAGATTGAACAGCGAAGATACTTTTCAAACTAATCAGAGACTATACTGCTAGATCTTCCTCAGACAGTGCACGATTTATAAGTTGGATAGTCTCTTGTAAACCGTATAGCGCTACGAAGGAGCCAAATCGGGGTCCCTGGTCTTGACCTAAGAGTACTTGATATAACGACTGAAACCAGTCGCGCAAATTTTCAAATTTATATTTTTTTCCTACATCATAGATAACTGTCTGGATATCTTCAGACTGACTAGTCGTGGATAATTGTGCGAATTGAGAGACGAGTTCTTCGAAGGCTTGTCGCTCCAAATCACTCGGTTTTCGGTAAGTTTTTGAGGGCCGAACAAACTCGCGATAGTAATTAACAGCAAGGTTGGCAAGATTATCCAAAAATGGATTTTTTTCTGGCGATGCATCAGGTGCATAACGACCAATATAACCCCATATTACACTCGCGTCTTCAGCATGGCAGACACTAGCTAAATTAAGTAGCAAGCCGAAGCTAAGGGGGACTGTATCATTAGGCACACTGGAGTTATGTATATGCCATGATGGATTCTCAATTTTCTTTTCAGGCTCTTCGTTGTTAAGTTTTGTCCTAAAAGTAACATACTCGTCTGTATTCTTTGGAATAATGTCGAAATATAGTCTTTTTGCACGCTTGGGTTGCTGAAACATAAACAGAGACAAGCTCTCAGGTGGAGCATATTTTAACCATTCCTCTACAGCTATTCCATTGCCTTTCGATTTTGAAATCTTTTGTCCTTTATCATCAAGAAATAATTCATAAATTAGATTCTCAGGGGGAGAAGCGTTTAAAACTCTGCAAATTTTTGATGAAGCCTTCACGCTGTCTATAAGGTCTTTACCGCACATCTCGTAGTCAACGCCTAATGCTTTCCAACGCATCGCCCAATCTACCTTCCATTGTAATTTGCAATGCCCACCTGTGACAGGAACTTCCATTTTTTTCAACGTAATGGGATCTTCATAAACTATGGTGCCGGCTTCACTATTGTGTTCTAACGTGGGTACTTGCAGTACATGGCCTGTTTGGGGGCATAGAGGCAAGAAAGGGCTATAGGTCTGGCGGCGCTCTTCTCTTAGAGTAGGTAGCATGATATCCATCACTTTGTCGTAATTCTCCAGAACATCTCGCAAAACACCGTCAAATTTTCCGCTGGTGTAGCATTCGGTAGCGCTCATAAACTCATATTCAAATCCAAATGAGTCCAAGAATCCTTTGAGCATCGCGTTGTTATGATCGCCAAAGCTTTTATGAGTCCCAAAAGGGTCTGGTATTTGGGTTAATGGTTTATTTAAATGTTCAATTAAGCTATCTGAATTAGGAATATTATCGGGAACTTTACGAAGTCCATCCATATCATCAGAAAAGGCGATTAATTTGCTTGGCACGTCACAGATTCTCTTGAGTGCATTCCGAACCATCGTTGTGCGAAAGACCTCACCAAAAGTTCCGATATGCGGCAGCCCTGAGGGCCCATATCCTGTCTCTAGAATGATATGATTCTTTTGGGACGAGGAATTCTCCAATCGTTTAGTTATTTTCCGTGCCTCTTCAAACGGCCACGCACGAGCGTTACTGAGAATTTCTTCAGAAATATCAGCATTATTTGCCATAGTGTTATCCCTTTTCGTTCACCGGTCGCAAGCTAGTATTGCTAGTAGGAGAAGGCAAGTTATTTCAATTCAAAAACTCTATCTCAAATTTTAATTATAGGAGTACTACTTCAAAATGAATGATGACAAAATATTACATTTCCATTTCGACTTTCTCTCTCCTTTCGGCTATTTAGCCAGTTTGAGGATTGATGAATTAGCTGACAAATATCAAAGAGAGTGTGAGTGGCACCCCATGTTATTAGGCGTCACGGTTCTAAAAATTATGGGTTTACCGCCAATTGCCGAACTACCTCTTAAAGGCCCCTATATACGTAATGATGCAGCACGATATATGCGCCGGCATAATATCGTGTTGGGTCGGGCCCTTGGCTCCCCGCAGATAAACCCGCTACTACCTGCTCGTATTATTTGTTGGTTAAAACTCACGACCCCCTCCTTGGCACATAGACTTGCTAAAGACCTTTATCGCGCCCATTGGGGTTTAGATCAGGATATTTCGAAAATAGAAATTGTGAGTTCTCTCTTAAATAACCACAATATTGATCAAAAATCAGTGCTGGATGCGTTGGACAATGGTGCTGCATCGAAGGCATTGTGAGATGAGGTGGATGAGTCTGTTGCCAATGGTGTCTTTGGTTCTCCAACCATTAGAATT
>MDSX01032377.1_pt1 | contig 20016 bp, 18 predicted proteins | sample 811141 | NCBI WGS metagenome assembly MDSX01 (sample SAMN05326642, study PRJNA326480) | marine metagenome | isolation source: seawater | place: Atlantic Ocean: South East | collected 2010 | reverse complement strand
TCGTCTTCGTCTTCGTACGCGTCGCCGTCGTCGCTCGCGTCCATCGCGTCTTCGGACGCGCCGTCGTAATCGTCGTCGTCGTCGTCGTCTCGCGCCCCCGCGTCCGCGTACGTCGCGCCGCGTCCTCGATCGTCGTCATCGACGTCGTCGTCGTAATCGTCGTCGTCGTCCGCGCGCGCCATCGTCGCCGTCGGCCGTCGCGCCGGTCGCGCCGCGCTCTGTCGCGAACGATCGATCGATCGAACGTCCCGCACGTCGCGTCGCGCGATGGCGACGACGACGTGCACGACGACGCGCGTCGGCGCGCGCGTTCGCGCGTCTCAAAGCGCGTCTCCGCGCGCGCGTCTCCGCGCGCGCGCGTCCCGCGCGTCCGCGTCGTCCGCGTCCGACGACGTCCCGCGCGTCGTCGCGATCGAGGCGCGAAAACCGCTGGGGCTGACGCTCGAGCAGGGCGCGCGCGATCGAGGGGCGTGGATCGCGGACGTCAGCGCCGATGGAAACGTCGCCGTCGAAGCGCTCGACGCGCGACGGGGTGACGTCGTGCGAGAGGTGAACGGCGTCGACGCGCGAGGGATGTCGCTCGACGAAGTCGTCGCGCGCCTCGCGGAGGGACCGGAGACGGCGTCGCTGAAGCTCGCGCGATGGCCGGAGGGGCGAGAGATGACGAACGCGCGCGATCGGGCGTGGCTGGAGGCGAATTCGCGGGAGGAGGGCGTGGTGACCCTGGCCAGCGGGCTGCAGTATCGCGCGATAAAAAATGGAACGGGGCCGGGGAACATCAAGATGGACACGCCGTGCGAGTGCCACTACGCGGGGACGTTGATCGACGGCACGGAGTTCGATTCGTCGTACAAGCGCGGGAAACCGATCACGTTCGCGCCGAAGCAAGTCATCAAGGCGTGGACGGAGGCGATGCGATTGATGCGAGAGGGCGACGAATGGGAGCTGTTCTGTCCTTCGGAGCTGGCGTACGGCGCGCGAGGCTCTGGACGATTTATTAAACCGGGCGACGCGTTGGTGTTCACCATCTCTATCGAACGCAAGCTGTAATTTATTATTAATACGAAAAGTACACCATCTCTAACGCGTCGCACGAACGATACGCCCTCGAGCGAGATCGTATCGCGCCTCGGAATCTCGAAGCGGTTCGTCGAGGAATTTTCCGTCTCGCACCGCCGAAGTGAAAGGACCCCACTGGAGTTTCTCAGCGCCGGCGGCGTTCATGTCTATGCGCACGCGAAATCGCATTTCGATCGAACATCGCGCTGAATGAAACGGCTGTCGACCCTTGGGGTCGACATCCGTGAGCGTCTTTTTAAAAGCTTTGTCCTCTTGCCACTTCGCCGCGCCGTGCCAACAATCAAACGAGTCAAACATAATCGCGCCGTTTGACACGAATTCTTGGTCGTCTTGCGAAACGACTTCGGGGAACTCGAAGTCACGTTCAGCGTCCGTCATTCCATCGGCACCACGCGTATCGGTGTCGTCTTTGACTTTCGATTCTTTCGTGTACGCGCCTCGCGTCAGGCGGTTGCCGCCGATGATCCACGTTTTGGGATCGAAAATGTTGAGCTTGTCGTCAAAGTTGTTTTCGTCTTTGGCACCTTCGCTCGTCATCTCGAGCTTTCGTTTCACGAAAGCCCACTCTCGCGCGCCGCCATCGCGTGGAAGCATTACTACCAACGGGCTTTGCCACGCGTTGCCGGTAGGATCGAGCGCGCTCGTCGTGAGGTGCACGTTGATGAAGCGGTACTGGTAGCGACTGCGGTCTGGCATCGACAACTCGGGCCACCCGTCGCGCGGCCGTTGCGTCGTCGCTGGATTCGTCCATGAATCCGGATCACGATGTAAACGCGTGGCGAAATGTATCTTCGACGCGATGATGTGCTTCTCAGGTCGCCGAATCACCCAATCGATCGCCTCGCTCTCCGTCCCCCACCCCGTGCCCGGTAAAATTTCGGACGCGACGCCAAACTGCGGAAATTGTTCGCGTATCAACGCGCTCGCGGCGACGAAAATCTCTGGCCACTGTCGCGCGTGTCCGCATCCCTCGCGCTCGTGCGTCGCCCATCCGTCCTCGACGATCGCCCGGAGCGCTCGCAGCGCGTCGCTCGTCTCCTCGCGCGGAAGCGCCAAAAAATCTTCCACTTTCCTCGCAGCGATTTTCGCGCGCGCCGCGTCCCCGACGTACACCGGTCGCTCTCGCGCGTCGTTAAAGTACGGTATCAACGCGCGTCGCTCGCGGATCTCGGGCATGGACACCGCGCGCTTCGTGGACGTCATCGCGTTGGGCGGTTTTCGCGTCGACGCCGCGCGCGTCCCAATCCTCGCGGTCCGGCGCGCGTTCCATCGCACCGCGCGCGGGAGACGACGGAGCGTCGACGACGACGTCGACACCGATGCGCGTGTCGTCATCGCGCGCGCGAGTCCGGTGCGCGCCGCGCCTCGCGGTCGCGGTCGCGCGCGTGTGGCGCGCAAAGGTCGTTGACACTGCGCGACAGTTACAATACAAGCGAGCGAACGAACGCTAACCGATGAGCACCGGGGGAACGCGAGGACGCTCGGGCCACAATGGAGGCGAATCACTTTGACGCGATCGCGGAGCGAAAGGCCACCACACGCCGAAGACGACGGAACCGTCGGGATTTCGCGGCGGCGCGGCCGGCGGCGCGGCCGGCGGCGGCGGCGACGCCGGAAGCGGGGCGTCGACGGCGAGACATGAATCTTCCGTGAGTCCACGCGCAAAAGTTTGAAAACCAGGACGACACTTCGATGTCGTGGCGGCGAACATGGGCTCGACGACGGCGCTCGTGCTCGCGATGAGCGGGGCGAGCGCCGATTCGCAGAAACAAAGAGCCGCGTTCATCAGCGCGATGAGCTCGCAACACCGTTTCGCGCGATTGGTTGAAACATCGAGAAATGGCAAGCGAGCGCACCCAGCGTCTAGAATGTTGGCATACGCCGAAATACCGCACACGCGAGTTTGCACGTCTCGCGTGATCGTTTCCACGACGTCTCGCTCCAACCCAAACGTGCGACCTATGAACGGGGGCAACGGTGCGCGTTGAATCGCTCGCGACGGTGGTGGTGACGCCGGTGGCGGCGGCGACGGTGGTGGTGTCCTATCGACGAACGGGAGACATTGCCAACCACCGACGATCGTCGACCCGCACACGTTCGGCGCAGCCTTGAACATGCCGCCAAAGTTTGCGGGGAACTCTCGAAGGAGTTCTTGAATCATGTCTCCTTCCGAGCAAAAGCACCGCTCGTCGTTGAGTTTAACGAGAGCTCTACAACACTCAGAGGTAACGCGTTGTCTGAGTACAGAATCCGTTGAATCTACGATGGACGCGCATCCCGCTTGAATCAAAGTCACCAAGCCGTCGACCGAGCACGTGGCTTGAATCGGAGAGATAATCGCGGGCGAGATGATCGCGGGCGGTGGCGGCGGCGTTGATGGTGCCCGTGGTGGTTGTTGTGGTGCCTGTGATGGTGCCTGTGGTGGTGGCTGCACGTTCAACGGTGGAAACCGCGGCAACGGCGCGCACTCGTTGCCAAACTTGAGTCTCGCGTCGCACAAGCGCTCCGCGCGAAGCACCTCCGGCAGCGCCCTTCGGCGAAGTTCGAAATCGACCGCGCCGAGATTGACGTTGCAAAAACAATCGCGCGAGTCCAATTCTCGCAGTCTCACGCAGCACTCGTTTCGATCGAACGTAGCTTCAGAGTTCGCGTCGCACGCGGACACGAGCGCCTCAAGTCGTTCCGCCGCGCACTCGGCGACGAACGTGTCCGACGCCTGCGCTCGCGCACGTCTAGCGCTCGAGAGCGCAACGACGACGACCCATCGCAATGGTATCGCGACACCGTTCCGTACCATCGCGACGACGTCGTGGTCTGCCGAGGGCAAAACACGTCGCCGTCGCCGTCCTCGGATTTACGAAAATTTGCTCACGCGCGCCTCCACCTTCTCCAATCGTTGTCTCAGCTCCTGCATCCTCCGACTCGCCTCTCGCGCCTTTAAAGTATACTCTGGTAATTTATCCATCGTCGCCTTCGCCCCTTCGATGGTGTCCACCCACGCTGTCGCCTCCTCCGCGTCTCTTATCTTCTGCGCCATTTTGTCTTGACTCTCCTTTAGCTCGACGAGCAACTTATTCACCTCTCGCCCTTTCGCACCCACGTTGGCGTCGTACTCCGCCGCCGCGTTCGACGCCCATCGAGGATCGCGTCGCATCGCGCGCTTTCGCGCCTCAAAATCGTCGTCGTCGAGCGTTTGCGCGCCATTTTCGTCGGCAACACCTTCCTTACCAAAGTCATCGCTCGCCGGTTCCATCGCCGCGCGAGGCGCGTCGATGCCGTTTTGCACGACGACGTAGTTGGATGATTGTTCTGACATCGCGCCCTTCGTCCCGCGCACGAGTCGCTATCGCGCGCGACGATGTGACGTCGGCGTGGTTTGTTCGCGTTCGGCGCGAGTATTCTGACATTACGAGCTAAGCTATCGTTCACGTCCTTTTCGCGGCTCCTCCGCGCTACACGCTCGGATAATACGATTTCGTCGGCGTCGCCGGTCTACCCTCCGCGATGACGACGTTCTGCGGCGGCATCATGACCACGTGCGTCGCTTGTCCGTACGGCTGCGCCTGTCCGCACTGCTGCGGCTGCTGTTGCGTCGCGACGTCGTACGGCGTCGCGGGCACGAATCTCGTTCGCGTATCGCACTGCGGTTCGGTAAAGCGTAAGGCGTTGCCGTTGTTCGTCAGTCTCCGCGCGTTTGTTCGTCGCTCGCGCCTCGCGCGCGAACGAGCCGAGCGCGCGCGCGATTCCGCGTCGCCTTCGTCAGTCTCGCCAGGTGTCGCGAAGACGCACCGGACACAGAAGCGCCAGCGGGCAGAGCAACGGCCCGAGCAGAAAGCACCCCAACACGATGGTGATCGGTCCGACGTAGTTCTCGGTCAAGTACGCCCCGTCCACGCACTGCGCGTGGCCCACGTTCGCGTATTGCGCGCCGGGCGCGTACACCCCGTACTGCCCGGGCACCGCGTGCGCGACGCCGGGACGCGCGTGCGCGACGCCCGGGGCGTAGTGTTGGGTCGCGTACGCCATGTCCGATGTCGCAGACTTTGAGCCTCGCGCGTCGCGGCGCGACGCGGGACCGGACGTCGTTGAGTGACGCAGCGCGCGCGACGAGCGGTGGCTTTGACTGACTCGAACGCGCCGGCCGACGAACGACGCGACGCTTACAAGGCTAACGCGGCGGCTAATTCTCTCGCGCGCGGCCTGACGACGGCGAGCACGAGTGGACGCTGTAAGACGAACCAACCCAAGACGGCGGCCACCGCGGTCTCGAGACCGCGATGATAAAATCTCGCCGTGACGAAGACTTCGACGCACGTCGCCGCCATGACGGCGACGCCGTACAGGGCGACGCACATGATGGCGGTTCGCCTTAACGGCTTTTCCCGTCGCTCGACGAGGATGAGAAAGTCCACCGCGCAGCTCAACACTTCCCCGTGCACGGCGGTGAACACGCTCGCGGCCAAGAAGACGTGATCGCTCATAAACGCCGACGGCCACGCGCGCCGAAGCGTCGCGTACGCCAAAAGCCGCGTCGCCGCGACGTACAGGTACGCCTCCACGTCCGCGCGTATGTGCGCGCACGTCCCCAGCGGCACCAACCCCTCTCTACCTCGATCGTATTCCGTGACGCACGACGCCGCGAACCACCTCGCGAGCGCGCACGTCAGCGGTAACGCCGGTCCCATCGCGCTCGAAAACACGTCGTCCATCCAACCGAATCGCGCCGTCGCGCTCGCCTTGAGCGCCCTCTCCCCCACCGCGCCGCTCGACCACACGCGCGCGCCGCCGCACGCCAGCGTCGCGAACCACATCACGCTCGGCGCGTGCGTCATCCGTCGTTCTCCCGGTTTCTTTTTCACTCGTCTCGCCGTCGTCTCCCCGTCGTCCTTCGCGCCTTCGCTCGTCCCGCCGTCCCGCGTCGTCGTCCGCGCCGCGCTCTGTTTCGTCGTCGTCTGTCTCGCCGTCGTCGTCGCGTTCGATCCCGATCGCGCGCGCGCGTTCGCGCCCGTCGTCATGTTGCCCGTTCGTCGGAGGACGCACGGACGCGCGGACGTCCCGGTCGGATGGATGGATGGATCGATGTCCCGGACGGATGGTTGGATATGGTTGGATGGATGGATCGATGTCCCGGTTGGATGGACGTCCCGGTTGGATGGATGTCCCGATGGATGGCGACCGACGCGACGCGCGCGATGCGTCGACGCCCGCGCGATGCGTCTCGCGTCGGCGTCGACGCGCGTCGCTCTGCGGTCGCCCGCGTTCGGCGCGCGACGACGGCATCGCGCGTCGCTCGCGCAGGCGTCGATGCGCGTCGCGCCGCCGAACGGTGGACGGTACGCGTGCGGCGCGCGCACCGCGTTCGCGCGATCGGCGAGCGCGAGCGCGACGCACGACGACGCGTCGCGCGCGCACGTCGAACGGTTCGAACGGCTCGAGCGCGCGCGATTGGACGCCGTGGGAGGGGCGCGAGGGCGGGACGAGGGCGGCGGCGCGCGAATCGCGATACGGAGCGCGTCGTTCAGGCACGGCGCGACGCGACGGCGAGGGACGAACGCGCGAGGCGACGAGGACGACGAGCGCGGCGACGACGAGGACGACGCGCGAGGGACGTTCGGAACGCGGGGAGGGAACGGAAGCGACGGCGACGACGACGAACGAGCGTCGTTGGACGGGACGGGGAGAGGACCGATAGAGACGCCGAGCGCGAGGGCGGAGCGATTGGAGGCGGAGTTGCGGTCGGAGGCGACGACGTCGTCGTACGACGAGGACGCGGACGAGGCGTTGGAAGATATAGACGACGACGACGACGACGCGTCGTATCGAACGCCGTGAACGAGCGAGTGGGGCGATCATGGGCGGTAAACGGCGCGTCTCTGCGGTCGCGAAGGATGGTTTGGGCGACGACGCCGAGCGCTTGGTGCGCGCGCTGTTGAGCGAGGACGCCGCCACGGCGGGACGGCGACGGCGCCGTCGCGCGAGCGTCGGTGACGAGGGCACAGAGGCGACGGAAACGTTGGAGTTGCCGAGATCGCTTCGGGTGAGAGATTTAGAGCGAGTGGAGGCGACGACGAGCGCGCGAGGCGAGAGGGCGGCGCGCCGCGCGGAGAGTTCGGAAGGCGCGACGAACGAGAGCCGTTCCATGAACACTTCAGATTGCGCGCGAAACGCGGCAATGTTTGCCGACGCCATCGGTTGCGGCGACGTCGCCGTGGACGACCCGTATCGAGCGCTCGCGAGATGCGCGGCGGCGGCGAACGTCGGCGGCGATCGCTCGGACGACGCCGACGACTCTGAAGCTCTCGTCGTCGACGTATCATCGCTCATGAAGGGCGTTCACGCGTGCTTCATAAACATACCGAGCAAACGCGCCGATGCGCTGGGGCGAACACTCGAGCGTATGGGTGGATCCGTCGCGACGAGCGCCGCCGACGGCGGCGTCACGCATGTCGTGGCGAGCGAACGAAACGCGCCGTTGACGAAAGCGTTGGAATTGATCGCTCTAGAGGACGTGATCACGATCACGCCGGAATGGATCACGGAGAGCTACAAGCAAAATCGTGCGCTTCCCGTGGATGCGCCCGAATTCGCGCCGCGAGTGCTCATTCGGGCGCTTCCAGATCGGCCGCATTCTCAAGACACGGAGACGTCGAGCGAAGCCGAGCGAAAAGCACTCGCGGCTCGTGAACGCAAAGAGCACGCCAGTGCTGTTGCGGTGCGCCGTTCTGAAGGCTTCGGTGTCGTTTGGACGAGCGATTTAGTCGACCACGAAAAACTTGAGGCGAGCCGGAAATTCTTTTCGTGTCAACCGAGCGAGCAAAATGCGAAAGCGATGCCTTTGGAATGCAACTCGAAGGTTGCAGATTTACTCTCTGAGATGGCGAAAATCAACCAGGACGCGCTGAGAGAAGTGTACAAAGCAAAGCAATACGCCGCCGCGGCGAGTGCGTTGCGTTCTTTGAATTTCGAAGTGCAATCAATCGATCAAGTTGACGTGATTCCGATGTTGAAAAAACGGGACGGCAAGATACGCAAGTACGTGCAAGAGATATTGACCACTGGTAAGCTGACGGCGCTGCAAAGTTTACGTCAGAGGCCAGATGTGAAATCGTGCGTAGAACTCTCCGGGATCCACGGCGTCGGCCCTGTCACTGCTCGAAAGCTCTTCGACAAAGGGTACAAATCCCTCGCAGACTTGCGTGCGCCGGGCGTACCGCGTGACACTCTCACGCCGACGCAGTGGATCGGTCTGAAGTATTACGAAGAATTCAAGCAACGTATACCACGCGAAGAAGTCAGTCACATCGCTACCGCTGTTCGTGAGGCGGCGAATACGTTCATGAAGGATGAAGTGCGATGCTACTGCGTTGGCTCTTTCCGCAGAGGCAAAGCAGATTCGGGCGACGTCGACGTTTTGGTCGAGTGTCGCGACGTCTCTCTCGCCAACGACCTATTGATGCACATACTGAACGACTTGCGCGCGGGTAGCCCAAGCCCACGAAGTGGAATCTTGACGGATGACTTGCAAGTCGGCGACGTGCAGTACATGGGAGTCGCCGCTCTTCAGCAGCCCCTACGCGCGGATGACCAGGCACCGCCCGTGCATCGCAGAATCGACATCAAAGTCTACGAAACCGACGCATTTCCCACGGCATTGCTCTACTTCACCGGTAGCGACAAGTTTAATCGAAGCATGCGATTGTGGGCTAAGCGCAAAGGTTATGCCTTGCAAGACAAAGGCTTGTTCCGCGACCGGTCCGAAGCCGCGGCTTCGCGCGTTCGCGTTCGCGACGAAAAAGACATCTTCGACGCATTACAATTGGATTACGTCGCCCCGAAAGATAGAAATGTTTAGTACACTTAGTTCATTTCTCACGATAGAAACCACCGCATGCATCCCGAAACGTCGCTTCGCGTGCGCGTGAAGGCGTCGTCTCGCCGCACTTCGCGGCGCGTCGCGCGACCTCGCGCCCGCGATGGCTCATCGAAACCGCGCCGCGATGCGCGCCTTGCGTCGTCTGTGCGACGTCCAAGCGCCGCTCGCTTCGCCTTTCCCGTCGTCCGCCGTCCCCGCGATCGCGTGCGCGCGCGCCTCGTCGTCGTCGTCGTCGTCGTCGCGTCGTGACGTCGTCGGACCGTCGAGCGTCGTGGCGACGCCCTCGCGCCGCGGCTTCGCCTCGAGCGCGTCCACGAGCGCGGCGTTCGACGCGGTGTCGCTCATGAGCGATTCCATGACGCACCTGCACGCGGCGACGGGCGCGCCTTGGTTCGTCGCGCTCGCGGCGAGCGCGGCGTTGGTTCGAGCGGCGACGGCGCCTATATCCGCGCGAACGATCAAGGCGAGCGCGACGGTGAGCGCGGCGAGCGCGCTGGCGAAATCTAGAAAACGAGGAAACTCCGAACACGTGGGGGTGCGAGATGTTCTGGATGCGATCGGAGAGTTGCGAGGGAAAGCTCCGGGGACGGGCGCGCGCCCGGCGTGGCTCGTCGCGGGGCCGCTGGCGCAAATTCCATTCTTCCTGTGCGCGGTGATGGCTGTGCGTCGATTGGCGGCGGATGGGGCGAACAATGGGCTCGTCACCGGTGGCGCGCTGTGGTTTCAAGATTTGACCGTCCCCGCGGTGGATGTGGCGATGATGACGGCGCCGATGGGGCCGTACGGAGGTATTTTGCCCGTGCTCACGGCGGCGGCGCTCTTCGCGAACGTGAATGCGAATTTCGCGTCCGCGGCGGCGCAATCTCGGGGTATGACGATTGTCAAGTTGGTGTTAGAGTGGATGACGCTGCCGATGTTGGTGATCGGGATGCAGCTACCGCAGGCGGTGCACTGTTACTGGCTCACGTCGAGCGCGTGGGCGCTGGCGCAAAACCGAGCGCTGTCCACGACGTTCGCTCGAGAAGCGCTCGGGATAAATGCGCTCGCCAAGGTGACGCGTGAAATTGCCGCGAGCCAAGGTCTAGGTGGCGAGGACGTGGCGATGTCGCCGGAAGTTTTAGAGTTAGTAAAGGCTGCGGCGAAGGAGCGCGCCGGGAACAACAACGCGCAGGCGGTGAACTTGTTGCTGCGCGCCGCTCGCGGTGGTGGCGACGTCGCGGCGGCGCTTCGAGGCGAAGATTTGGGTAAATCACATCCAACGGTACTATTCGCGCTCGGTCAAACGTACGCCGTGCTTAAAGAATGGAAAAAGTCGGCGCTGACGTATGAATATTCGGCGCGGGCCGAACCGGATCCTTTACGGCGTTCGCGCGCGCTTATGGGCGCCGGCGTCGCGCGCGCGCGTCTAGGTGATCTTGGCATGGCCAGCGAGGCGTTATACGAAGCTAATCGTTTGAATCCAACCGATGCTAGCGTTAAAGTGGCGTTGGCGAGCGCCTTGAAGCTAAATGGTGATCCAGAACGCGCTTTGGAAATTTTGCGCGAGGCGGCCGAGTTGCAACCGGACATCGACGAGCGCTACGTCAAGCCACTTGAACGCGAGCTCGCGAGCAGAACGAGCGCGTGAAACGATTAGAAGAATACTTACTTCAGCAGCGTATTTGTATTAGAAAACTATAGACTAGATCTAAGCGCTATTGTGTATGGTGTCCAACCTAAAACCATGTTCGACGCCGCGCGGCGCGAGGGCGTCTCGATTCGCCACGTTGCCCTCCACGGCGACCAAATCTTCTTTGCGTGGTTTCGCCGCGGCGGTGACGTCCGCGGCGGTGACGCGCTCGAATGCCACGCTCATACACCCACTCTTCTCGCAGTGCTTGGGTGTCAGCGAGTCGAACGACGTGTTCGTTCGGTTGCACCCCTTACAGCGGAAGTATCGCATGATGGAATCCACGTGCTTCACGCTGTCGCGATGCTCTCTACAAGTCGCAACATCAAAAAATCGGGTCTTTTTCTCGCACACCGTGCAATGGTACACCTTGACTTTGACCTCGCGTTTCAGCGCGAGTTGTGCGGCGAGCTGGTCGCGTTCTTCCAACGCGTCCATGTTCTTCATCATTTGATCCACGTCTTCTTCTTCGGCTTCGGCGGCGTATCGAGACTTCAACGCGGGCGCGGCGACGTGACCGAATAATCTAGCCGTAGTCGACGGCGCGCTCGTGGACTTGGTGCCGTTGTTCGACACGTCTCGCATCGCCGGCCGCGCTGGAGCGAAACTCGAGGCAGGCGCGCCGCGCGCTTCGGCGAGTTGACGTCGCAACTCTTCGTTCTCCTTCTCCAGCGCCTCTCTACGCGCAATCTCAGCCTTGAGCTTACGTTCTAACTGTTGCACGGTGGCCATCTGTAAACCATGCGCTTTCAGGGTTTCGGGCAACGGTTTGGGTTCCGCTCGCACCGTCGTCGTCGGTTTCTTCGCCGACGTGTCGTTCGGGTCTGGCTTTGTTAGCGTAAGTCCAGTCGCTCTCAACCGCTCTGCCACTTCGCGTTGCTTCGCACGCGACGCGTCCTGACGCGTCTGAGCAATAGACGCCGCGTGTTGCCTCGCGAGCGTCGCGAGCGCCTCTTTATCGTCTTCAAAGTCCAAATCTTCCTCTTCGAGCGCCATCGTCGTCGGCGCCTTGGCGTGCAGTCTCGCCGCGAATTCCTCTCCCGTTCGCTTAGGTTTGAACGCGTTGCGAGGGAGATGTGCGTTGGATTGCTTCAAGATCGCTTGTGCTCTCGCGCTCGGTGCGGGACCGCCATTCATCAAGCCTTCGCCCGGTCGCTGTAAATGACTCGCTCGAGCGCTCGTCGGTTGCGTCGACGCTCCGTACTTTTGCAAGCCGACTTTGAAGTCTCCATTCGCGTTTCTCTTCCCCGTCATCTGTCGCTGCGCGTTCGCCACCTCACGAATCGCTTTCGGGACGTGAAATTCACAAAACTTACACTCCGACACGTTCACAGCCTTCGTGCACGGCGTCCCGTCTTTCCTCGTCGCCTTGCACACGCCGAAATCCGCGGCGGCGCCAATCTTCATCAACTGTCCTCCATCCTCCACGCTCACGCTTCGCGATTGGTAGAATTTCGTATCAAACACTCCCCATATGAATCCTATCGCCTTCTTTTCGTCTTCACCGTGCGCCGCGTACGCGTCTCCGAACACCGACACCGTCGCGCTCGCGCCGCCGCCGCGCAGCTCGCTCACCGTCCACAGCGCGTACTTTGAACCTCTTCCATTCACCTTTATCCTCGCCTCCGTCACCACGCCCACGAATCCGTGCTTGCCGACGATTTCCTTTTCTAAATCTTTGATCGCGCAGTGTCGGCGATCGTCGAATCGCGCGCGCACGACGGCGCCGGACACGAGACGATTTGAAATTCGCGTCCCACTCATCGGTTCAAAAACATTCTGGCGCTGCTTATCACCCTTTTGCGCCGCCGCGCGCGCGTCGGCGGCGCCGGGCATGACGAACGGACAAGTAGTCGCGCGCGCGAGACGTCACGGCGACGGGCGCTCGGTCGACGCGCCGTGGAGTGGCGACGCGCGCGCGAAACGACGCCGTAAACGGGCAAAGTCGCTCGCGCGGTGGGTCGACGCGCGCGTAAACTAAACTAAACTGCACGCTTACACATAATTTAAAATAGTTCATATACGTAGTCCGACATCGATCGCGGCGGTGAATTCAACCACCGATCGACGCTTCTTCGCCGCGTCGTCACTCCGCGTTTGCCGCTCTCGCGTTCGTCGCCGCGCGTTCGTCGTCCAATCGCGACGCCAGCACCGCCGCCGCGGTGTTGTGATTCCTTTCCTGTCTCTCCACCATTCGTTTCCGCACCTTTTTCTCCGCCAGCGCGCGTCTCGCTTCTTCGCTCAGCGCGTCTCGTCTTCGCTGCGACCGCGCGCGTTCGCGTTCCCGCGCCGCCGACGACTGATTCGCCCGTCTTCGTCGGCTCCTCTCTCGCTCGCGCTCCTTCTGCGCGAACGCCAGGGCGTCGGCGTATCCGTAATATTCATCCGCTCTCTCCTTCGCGTTCGCGCCGCGCTGCACCGCGTGTCCCGGCAGTCCGTCGTCGTCGGCGCGATCGGCGACGGGTTCGACCTCCTTCGCCTCGTCGCGCGACGCCGTTCGCGCGCCGTCGCGCGTCGCGCCGTCGTCGACGCTCGGCGCGGACGCCGTCTCACCGCGCGCGTCGCGTCGCGGCGCGCGCGGCATGGCGAAGCCGAACGAATCGGCGCGTCGCGACGTGACGACGCGACGACGCGCGACGCCTCAGAATGCGCCGCGCGTCGCGACGCGCGCTCGAGATCGGCGCTCGACGCGCGCTCGCGATGCGCGCGAGCGTCGACCGCGCGCTCGGCGCCGCGAGCGCGTCGCGCGCGCGCGCGGACGCGAGCGACGGGCGACGACGCGCGACGGCGGCGCGACGACGACGAACGGCGACGACGACGCGCGCGACGCGGGCGTCGGCGCGCGCGGAGGGAGGGCGGGGACGCGGGACGCGCGCGGCGGCGCGCGCGGCGAGCGGCGACGTCGAGGCGGGCGACGGCGTGGCGTACTCCAGGCGCGGGGAGGTGCGAATCGGGACGGTGGAGCGACGAGACGGGAAAACGGGAGTGGTGGTGCGAGAGATGCCGGGACGCGAAAGCGTCAAGGTGAACGCGAAGGCGATTGATTTTAACTTTGGCGCGAAGTGCGACTGCGAAGCGATGGAACGCTTCGCGCGAGACGCGGCGGAGAGCGCGAAGGCGGATGCGTTATTGCGAGGGGCGTGGGAACTGATCGATGAGTTTGGGTTAGAGAGTGGGGAGGTGTGCGATGCGACGTACGTGAGTGAGTTGATGTTTGAAGATGACGCGAACGCGCCCGCGGGCGCGAGGGAATTCGCCGCGCATCGTCTGTTGAGCTCGCCGATGGGGGGTATTTATTTCAAACTGAAGGCGAAAGGGACGTACGAATCGCGCGCGGCGGATCAAATAGACGCGCTTAAGCGTAAAGCAGAAGCTGAATCTCGCGCAGCAAAGGTGGAAGAAGCGTTTTTGGATGAGATCAAAGCCGCCGCCGCGGCGCCCGCGGGAGTAAAGCCCGATCGCGACGCGCTATGGAGACCGAGCGACGAGGATAACGACGCGCGCGTTCGTCGATTAGAGGCGCTGGAAGCGTACGCGCTCGGCGAGAAATTCCATTCCGCCGGAGAGAAGGCGATGGCGGACGATTTACTCGGCAAACTAGGGTTCACGCGCTCATCCGAGGGCGCGTTGAAGACGTTGATTTCAACCGGCACGTGGAGCCGACACGAAAATTTATCCGTGCGCAAGTATGGGGTGCAGATTGATTTCCCCGAAGGTACCGCAAAAGCGTGCGCGGAGGTGTTGTCTAATGAACCAGTCGACGCCGACGCCGCGTCGCGCGTGGATTTAACTTACCTAAGAGCGTACGCCATCGACGACGCTGAAACGGTTGAGGTGGACGACGCGGTGAGCGCCGAGGCGCTGGGCGACGACGGACAGATTCGAGTGTGGGTGCACATCGCCGATCCGACGCGATGGATCCCTCTCGGGTCGCCGCTGGACGCCATCGCGCGTCAGCGCGCGACGACGCTGTATTACCCCACGGAGATCGTCCCGATGTTTCCTCTGGAAATCGCCGCGGGTCCGATGTCTTTGGGCTCGAGGTCAGACGTCGCGAGCGAGGCGATGACGGTTCGCGCCGACATCGATCGCGAGGGTAACATCATGGATTTTGAAATTATGCCGAGTTTCGTAAAGCTCGATCGACGTTGGACGTACGATGAAGTCGACGTCGAACTCGACAGCGCGACGTGCGATGAAGGACTTCGATTGTTGTACAAGGTGGCGAGCGCGCGAGACGAGCGTCGCGCCGAAGACGGTTCGGTGACCATCATTCTTCCCGAGAATTCAGTCAACGTGCGAGGAGCCACCGCGCGCGGAGGCGACGGCGACGTCGCTATAACAATGTCAAAAATCAATGGTCACACGCCGGCGCGCATGCTCGTCTCCGAGCTCATGGTTCTCGTTGGCGACGTCGTCGCGCGCTTTGGCGTGAGAGAAAATATCCCGCTTCCTTTCCGAGGTCAGGGCGAGCCGCGCTTGATGTCCGACGACGAGTGGGATGGAATCCCCGAAGGGATATGTCAGGATATGGCTATGCGTTCGTGCATGACGTCATCGACGAGTGGCGCTACGCCCCGTCCGCACTCCGGTCTCGGCTTGAGCGCGTACGTGCAGTTTACGTCGCCGATTCGCAGGTACGCCGACGTCTTGGCGCATCATCAAATCAAGGCGTACTTACGAGGCGAACCGCTTCCATTCGACGAACAATCGATGGAAAACGTCATCGAAGACGTCGGTACCACCGTTGGTGGCGCGATTCGCTCTCAACGCGAGACGTCAAAGTATTGGGCTTCGGCGTACTTTGACGCCCAGCCCGCGGACGCGCGTTGGACGGCGACGGTGGTCAAGTTTATTCGCGGCGACGATTTAGTTTTGGTCATCTTCGACGACCTTGGCTACGAAACTGTGGTGAAGCTCGATCGCGGCGCGGTGTTGGGGGAGACGCTGACGCTAAAGTTTGTCGACGCCGACCCGCACGCCGGTTCGACAAATTTTGCTCGCGTCGAAGCGTAGTTGATGTAGATGTATTTAGGCACGCGAGCGCGCGCATCGTGCGAGCTTGCGAAAACATTGAACGTGAAATTAATTCATCGTTTATTAAAGACACTCTTGTGTGCGCGGTCGAACGAAAGAGCGACGCGCGCCGTAGTACCGACGACGCGCGAGCGCGCGCCCTCGGCGCCATTTAACCAAACCGCGCCGAAACCGCGTCGTTCGCGCGTTTCAAACCATCATAGCTGGCCAATTTATTGGACGATGATCGTACCCGCCATGCCCGCACCTTGGTGCGGTTCGCAGTAGTAGCCGTACGTACCCGGGGTGTCGAACTTGTTCGTCACCTTCTCGCCCGGGCCGTTCAAGTAGTCTTCGTGCGAGATGGCGTCGACGTTGACGCCCGCCGGCACGTTGTCTTCGTCGAAGACGACGTTGTGCGGGAACGCCTTGTTGTTGACGAATTCAATCGTTTCACCAGCCTTGACCGTGATGGACGGCGGCTATTCATCGGGAAATCGCGCGCGTCCGTCAGTCTTCGCGCTCGTTCGTCGTCCTCGTCATCCACCCGCGCCGGGTCCCCTCGAGTCAGGATTGGTCGTCGAGCGCTAACCGTATCTAGAGGTTCGCTCGGGGGGGTCCGTCGCGTCGCGCGCGCGTCGCGTCGCGTCGCGTCGCGTCGCGTCGGGTCACGCACGTAGAAACCGAGCTCGCCGTTATCACCGCCGAGCTTGATGGTCGCCGCGAACGCCGGGGAGGACATCGCGAGCGTCGTCGCGGCGACGACCGCAGCCTGCGCGCGTCGGAAATTAGGTCGCGTCATCGTCAGTCGGCGATCGACGCGTCGTCGGTCGCGCGCGCGATCGCGTTCGTCGCGCGCGCGTCCGTCGCGCGCGCGAGGCGAAATTCGAAGATTCTCGATCGCGGACGCGCGCGCGCAGACGCGCGACGACGCGCGCTCGACCGGCGCGTTCGCGACGCCGGATCGATCCGCGCGTCGCCCGCGAACGGCGATCGAGGGCGCGAATTCGGCGCGCGTGCGAATTCGCGACGCACCTTCTTGAAGTCCATGGACGCGCACGCCTTGGTGGAGACGGTCTTCTTCGCGACCGTGGTCTTGGAGACGACGCGAACGCCGGTGAAGGAGGTGGTGAAGGCAGACATGACGATGTCGAGCGCGTGGGTGTGACGACGACGCGCGCAGGGAGCGTCCGGGGCGAGCGATTTTCGGTCCGTTCTTCGGGTATGCGCATTGAGTTATTGGTGTATATTAGTTTTTATGTGTTATTATATAGCCCAGAAACCTGTTAAATATGTGTCGATGCCCGGGCGAGCGACCGTCGCCGCGCGCCGCCGGTCGTCGCGACGACGGGCGTCGACGATCGATCGACTTGCGATCGACTTTCGATCAACGCCGGCTCTTTCTGCTCGACGACGCGCGCTTGGCCGGCGCTCGCTTCGCCTTGTTCGACGAAGACTTCTTGGATGGCTTCTTCGCCGCCTTGCGCGCCGCCGCGCTCGTCGTCTTCGCGCGTCCGAGCACGCTCGGAAACTTCAGCGGCAACTTGTAGCCGTCGCCGAGATGGAACAGCGCGGCGACGACGGCGTGGAACAGCGCCCCCAGTGGAAAAACCGCGGGCACGCGCGCGCGAAACGCCACGCAGTTCGCCGCGATGACCGCGTGCGTCCCCGCGAATTGTCGTTCGCCCACGCGCAGCGTCCGGTCGCGAATTTTCATCGCCGCGCACGCGCCGCTCACCACCAAGAGCGAGCCGTACAGCGAGACCACGAACGCGACGACCGCGTTTTGCGCGCACGCGCGCGCCAGCCCATCCCCGAGGCCTCCGCCGTTCGTCAACCGCGGGATCGCCGAAAGCGCGGACCGCGGATTGGCGAGCGCCACCAATTCCGCGCCCGCGATCGTTTCGACCAGGTTCAGGTGCAGCGCGAGCGTGGACGCGCGGACCATGGCGCGAGCGGTCGAGTTCGAGTTCGAGCTCGCGTTCGGGTCGCGAGATCGCGCGCGCGGAGCGTCGCGGTGTGACGATTCAACGCGACGCCATTCGACGATTCGACAATTCGATTCGCGACGGCGACGGCGCGACGCCCCCGCGAACGGCGCGCGGCGTCACACGGATGCGGTCGACGCGGGACGCGCGCGACGGCGTCGCCGACGCCTCGAACGCGCGACGCGCGACGACGACGACGACGACGCGCGACGGCGGCGGCGACGACGACGACGACGACGGACGACGGCGCGCGACGACGAACGACGCGACGACGCGACGCGCGCGCGACGGGACGCGCGACGGGGCGGGATGGACGACGCTGCTGAGCGGGTGCTTCGGCGGCGGCACGAGCGCGCGGGAGGACGGCGGCGCGGGCGAACAGAGGCGGAGGACGACGACGGCGACGCGCGCGCGGCGGCGACGCGACGGCGACGCGAACGCGCGAGCGGATGGGGGCGCGAACGGGAACCATCGGCGACGCGCGAGCGAAAGCGCGACGACGGTGCGATCGAGCGATGATTCGGGGTCGGGGTCGGGGCGAGAACCGGATTTTGGGATCGACGCGAAGACGTACCGGTTCAACCGAATCAACGGCGTGGCGACGAATCGAGCGTTGTTGTTGTGGTTGAAACGGAGGGAGATGTGGACCAATCCGGGACGGCGGCGGCGCGCGGAGGGCGACGCCGATCGCGATCGCGCGACGAAGCGTCAGATTCCGAGAAACGCGTCGTACGACTCGTTTCTCGGCGTCGACAGAGTTCGCGTCGATGGCGCGTTCAAGGCGCCGATTCCGCTTCGCGAGATGGTCGAATTCTTGAACCAGTGTTGGGCCGAGGGCGACGGTCTGTGAGCGCGCGATCTCGCGCGCGCGTCGCGTCGCGTCGCGCGTTATTCGTTCGCCCGCTCGTTCGCTCGCTCGCTTTGTTACGCATTGTTCACCGTTTGTATCGCCTTCGTTCGCCGTCGCCGTCGACCGCGCCGCGGCGCGAAGAGACGCGCCGCAGAATCCCGCGCTCGGCGCTCGCGCGCGGGCGTCGCGCGCGCCATGGACACCGTTCGACGCGTTCTGGGGGCGTACCTGAGCGGCCCGGTCGGGGAAATCGCGGGCAGTTCGCCGGCGTCGAGCGTGAAATCGCTCGTTCCGCGTCGTTTGTCCTTCGCTCGAGCGTCGTCGACGAGCGCGTCCGATGGCGTCGCGCGCGCGACGAACGGGAACCAAGCGTCGCGCGCGATGTCGCGGTTCGTCAGAGACGCCGTCGGCGGTAAACGCGCGCGCGAATCGAGCGGGACGAACGGTGAGGGCGCGAACGGCGACGTCGACGGCGGCGGCGACGACGACGGCGCGGGCGGTAAACGACCTCGACACGACGACGATGTGGACGTCGCCGTCGTGCGCGGAGAAATATCGGGACGAGGCGACGAAGATCTAGCGCCTTGGCCGAGCGCGAAGCGCAAGCGGGGGATAGAGGACGAAGAGGATGCGGAGACGCCCGCGGCGCACCGTCGGCGAACTTCGGAGCGCGCGAGCGTTCAAGCTCCGCGAGCGCGCGCGACGCCTGTTCTGGTCGCGGAAAAGGTTTTGAAGGGCGGTAGATTAGATGGATTCAAGGCGCTGCCCAAGATGTCGTCGCGCGTGGCGGCGCCCGCGCGACGAGGCCCGACGAACCGCCGCGGCTTGGGAGGGAGAAGACGAATCGTCGACGTTCGCGCTCGGGTCGAGTTCGATGAACTGGCCGAGGACAAAGCCGAGCGAGAGCGCTTAGAAGCCACGCGGGCGCCCGCGCTCGGCTTACCGTCGTCTTACGCGACGACCGTCGCGAGCGATAGACCGAAATCGAACGACAGTGGCGGCTTGGGCGCCGCGTTGGCCGAGTTCAAATCGACCGCGGCGACCGCCGCCGCCGAGCCCGCGAAACCGACGACGACGTCGAACCCACCGTCCTCGACCGGTGGTTTCACCTTCACCGCCGCGCCACCGTCATCGTCGACCGCGAATCCTTTCTCCAAGCCCCCCACCGTCGGAGCGCCGAGCGCGACGCCGTTCGCGTTCTCCGCCGGCGCCGCCGCCGACCCCGCGCCCGGTCGCCGCGTCGTTCGCGCCCGTCGCCCCGCGAGCAGAAATAGGTAACCCTAGCCATCCCACCGCGCGTTCTCGCTCGATCCTCGCCCGTTCGAACCCGTTCGCCGGTCGCGCGCCTCGGTCCGACCCCTCCTCGCGTCTCGCGCGTCCCGCTCGAATTCAAACCTCTCCCGAGCTGTCGCGTCGCCGCCCGTCCCGTCGTCGTCGTCGTCGTCCGTCGCTCGCCCGCCGACGCGCGCGGTCGGGACGACGCGTCGACGTCGTCGTCGTCGTCGTCGCCGCCGTCGTCGTCGTCGTCGTCGTCGTCGTC
>MDSX01079622.1_pt1 | contig 20023 bp, 17 predicted proteins | sample 811141 | NCBI WGS metagenome assembly MDSX01 (sample SAMN05326642, study PRJNA326480) | marine metagenome | isolation source: seawater | place: Atlantic Ocean: South East | collected 2010 | reverse complement strand
TCCGGTTCTCAAGCAGGCGCTTCCGGTTCTCAAGCAGGCGCTTCCGGTTCTCAAGCAGGCGCTTCCGATTCTCAAGCAGGTGCTTCCGATTCTCAAGCAGGTGCTCAAGTTGATGGTTCTGATAAAGAATGTGCTTTTGATTCTGATTGTTTAGGTCAAGTCTGTAAGTATTCAGGAGATGATTTGACACCAAATAATGCAGTATGTTTTAAGTATGAATGTTTTTCACGAGAGTTTCTGATAGCCAGCATACAAACTAGCATATTTAACGCCGTAAGCAATTGGACAAATATGAAGAAGAAAGAACCCCTTGCATTAGTAGATTTGAAGAAACGACCTGTTTTGCTGATCTTTTATCCTTACACATCTTTTTCAGCAATCAGTGAAGATAGTTATGACAAATTGATAGCTGCGATTACGAATGCTTCAGACGAGTTGAACAAATACATGCAATATTATGTACGACTGAACCGATACTCTTTTATACTGTGTAATAAAACCATCAGTCTTGATGATGATCCGGTAAATTCGATTGAGCATTTAGATAAAAATCCATATTTTCGTTTATTTTCAGGAACAGCTGCGAAAAAAATCAAACTCACATTGACGAGACCCCAAGTATTTATAAATCCGTCAATTGTGATTTTTTCTCTTGGTTTTAGTTATCGTTTTCAAAGAGAATTTGTTATTGAAATAAATGATTCAAGTTTAAATGTTTATACAGACTATGCATTAGATTTAGTTAAAAAACATGTTAGTATTGAAGTATTTTTGAAGCTATCCGAAGAGGATACATTGCATACATTCCGTGAAGACCAAACGGGATTTATCGTGAAAAGAAAATCATATGTAACTAATTTCACATTTAATGATGCTCCAACAATAGAAGCATTTTCTTTAACATTAAGTAAGCTTGAAAATCATATCCATAATTCACAACATTTTTATGTAGGAGATCGTGTTGAAGCAAAAGCTGCAGATGGTTCATTAAATCCATTTTTCCCTGGCGAAATCAGTGCAGTTCATCATGTGGATGCTTATTATAAGTACACTGTTATGTTTGATGATGGTGATCAAAAAACCATATCCCAATTTTCCATAATACATGGATAAAATTATATGGTGGAATTGTTAGAGTGATTAGTGTACCATGGAATAGTGGTGGAATGTGGGATAATCATTACAATCCGCAAGAAATCGAAACTATGATGAAACATTTTGGTATACATAGAGTTTTTATTGGTATGCAAAATATACTGAAAGAAAAAAAAGAACTTCAAGAAAAATGCAAAACTTTGAGCGATTCTGCGTTTGATATTGTGTTGCCGTATAAGAATTTAGCCCGAAAATTGTGTTCCTATGTAAGTTAATCTGGCTTAATGTTACATTTTTGAAAATAATCGGATAGATCATTTTTGATCGGTGTTGGCTTTATGAAGGCATGTTTTGATAAAATTCTTTTTGATATTTTAGGGATGCCTCTTTTTCTGTTGCGTTTTGCACACTCATGTGGAAGTAAAATAGGCGGAGGTCTTGATTTCATATCGAAAAAAAATATATTTTAATGCCTCTTTTTCGATGCAGGTTCCATCAGTTTTTATCAGAGAACGTGTATTTTTTGAAACGGTTGAACTATTCATTTGTAGCTCGCAGAACTCAGTTGTGAAGAATTTGCAGTTTATCACGCTTTATTTGCCACGATTCGTAGTATTGCAGCATGATGGAGTGTGTCTTTTCAGTTGTTTTGCAAAACATAGTCAACTCTTTACAAATGGACACAAGGGCATCATGCACACGCTGAGCCTCTTGTGTCTCGTCGGGAAAGTCGTGCAAAAGGTTTGCTGTGTCGTCCGTCAGTGGACATTCGACAACACGTGCTCTTCCATCATCTGCGATCGTGCATATGCTTCGCCAAATGTCAAAGACGGCTTCGTGCATGAGCTCACTTGTAGAATGTCGCATGTACTCGCGAATGTTGCGTCTCAATTCTATGTGCCAATCCGGATTCTCAGAAGACGGCATCATGTCAAGCGGCGCAAAGAAAAGGAAAAACAAGCGAATGCGAATGCGTCTGATTTTCGGCCGATCTTCATAGCTCAATAGTCTTTGAACCGTTTCAACGCACGCGTCGTCAACCTGCTGCCACTTGTACGTGGCCACATGCTCGCGCCGAACAGAGTATGTCTGATTCGCGCGTTGCTGTGCGTGATTCGCATCAGCTTTTGCTTGCTCAAGCTCTACCAACTCATTGTAAACTTGCTCGGCCATTGAATGGTATTCGGGAAGCAAGTAGCGAACAAACACGGAATCCGAAGGCACCCCGGGGCGCTCCGACCAGTGCGCTGGCTCACTGGGGTAGTTTGGACAACCACCGACAGACGCGTGATCGCCCACAGAGTAGATTCCTTTGCTGTAACTGCGATCGTCCCCGTACCTCATCGTGATCTCGTCCCCTTCTTTGATATCTTGACAGGTAACCACAACTGGTCGATTGCCCCGGATAGTATAACGTGAATTTGCCTTGACTCGTTTCTTCGTATACTTGAATTGAATGGTCTCATTGACGTAACGCATACGATGGTGCAACATTGGCTCGTTTATAAAGCACGCCCAGCACGCGTCGTACTCGCCCGTGGCTGTCGTGGAAGGTTTGCCTTGTGCCGTCAGTCGTGGACAAACGACCCGAGTCGTACCGTCTTCAGTCTGGTAAGTCATGGCGTACTCTAGAACATGTTCCTTGTTACATATCAAAGGCTTGCTCTCTAGAAAGGTAGCTTCGTCGACATCGACACCGGGCCAGCTCAGAATCATCGTTCCTGCAGGAATGAAAGTAGTCGCGACTACGCCGTACATCTCTTTGTAATTTTGACGTAGGACACCTTTGACCACATGTACTAGAGCGTCATTGGTAGCTAAGGCGAAGAAGGACTTTGAGTCGCGCACTCGTTCACCTGTCTCATGTTTGACCTTGTCCCAATCAACCGTATGAAGTTTGCTTGTGGAGTCTGGTGCATTATCAAACGAAGTTCCCTCGTTCACGTGAATTTTCAATTGGGGGGATGACGATGCTTCGGCGGATTGCAGATGAGCGGCAACCGCGTCCATCAACGCATTGGGAGGTTGTCCTGTTTTTAGCGGTTTCACCGGCGCGCTCTGCGTCGAAGACGTCGGCAACATATCTATTTTATGTAGACGCGCATTCATCCTATCTTTCATAATTTGTGTACGTCGCATGCGTTGTTCAGCTGACATTGGTGTCGTTCTGTCCCATCTGGACTTCATGGATCGAATGTCTTGTGTCCACAACTCTTGTAGCACACGAGCTCGGAAAAGAGCGTCGTCACGCAGACGCTCTTTTGCCGCTTCGACAACGCGCGGTGGTACGATCTCCGTTGATCCCGCTTTCGAATTGAAAGACAGTGTGTTTTGCCATGTCGTGTCTGTTCCAAAAGCCGCATGATGCGATAGCAACGCTTTGGCAACACGCGTCAATCGAGTGGTTTCGTCCATCATTCCTAAAAAGAATTTTTTTTTCGTTGGTCGATCTTGAATCATTTTTTCAAATCTCGATATTTGTCGAAAAAACAAATTGAATCAATCTTTACCCATTTGGCAGCACGTGATTTTTTCGATTGGTAAAAAGAAAATGTATAGCAAAGTAAATGTGGAAATCGCAGGGCAGGGCAATTGCACTTCAATACAGATCTTCTAGTTCAAACACTGTCCGCACGCTTTTATGGAATTCTGAAATTTTATAAAAGTAGTTTTAGGTAAAAATTCTCCCAAAAGGGAATCTGAAATTCCCCTAGTCGATTCTCTGTTCTGAAATTTCGAAACGAAAAAATTTTTACATATTATATAAAAATAATGTGGCCGGCATACCAAAAATACTTATGTTTGTATAGAGGCAACGGCAACAGTGATGCAGACTTGATCGAAGACTTGAAACTTAATTTGAAAACCGTCCAACAAAGACCGTTTAAGATATTTCGAGAAATTAAAAATCAATATGAGGAGAAGATGCGGAGATCGAGGTTTCAAGATCTTTGTACTCGGTGGAGAGGTAATATGGGTCAAATAGGTCCTAAAACTATTCGCGGAAGATTGAGGGAGGCGAGGCTAAAGGGAGACATAACTGACGAATACAACTCTTACAAGGAAGAAGCGTTCGATATTCAATTACAAGCATCATTCTTGTTTCGCGGTGTCAATTATACAACCGAATACGATACTATCGAAGATATGACAGCAACAAGTATGAGTTTGGAAAAAGCGTTTAACTACGGGGGAAATCCATTTGTTGTCATTTATGTTCCCAACCAAAAAGTGTACGGCTTGCCAATATTTTGTGAGAAAAGTGGTCACGGTACAAATTTGGATTCAGAAATATTACTCATTGAACCACAGTCATATCTTCAAGAGATTACAGACAAACATAAAATCAATATTATTACGAGGATGTTGTCTGAGTCGTTGAAAACAAAATTGGATGTGGATGAAGATGAAGTATTTGACCCTTTTCGCGACATAAAGCTATACATCTCGAACTTTCCCGAAAGTTCACAAAGGGAGACTTTAACTTAAGAAAAGCTATAAATTCCAAGGATGATAGATTGGCTGAGGATCTTCAGAGAACGTTAACATTAACAGACAATGATTTGGGAGAAAAGTTTAAGCTATGACGATTTTCGTGATGTATCCTCCCAAATTCAGAGGTTCCCGATGAAAAACGGGTGTGTTTTTACTATGTTGACTTTTTTATGTCTAATGTTTATGTCTATATTTACTTTTTTATGTTTAAAGAATCAAGGTGGAAAGAAGATAAGAAACAGAATGGGAAACAATGGAATGCGATAACGAGCTTCTTGCAGTTACCGATTTCTTCTTCGACTGACACCATTTCATGTGTTTTTATTGTGTGATTTTTTTTCGATTGGTAGAAAAGAATTGCCCGTATCTTCGTATGCAATCTGATGATAAGCTATGTCTTATATGCATGGAAGATGACGCGAAAGCATCAAGTTGTGCGTGTAAAAGTGCATATTTTCACGATGAGTGTCTTTTAAACATGCTTAAAACCACAAAAAAAACATATTGCACTGTGTGCCTTAATCCATTCAGAAATGTTGTGATAAACGAGGTCGTCAGAACGGAGTGGCATTCAAATTACCGCAATGCTACCATAATATTGTTCTCATCTGTTTTACTCATCGTGCTCTCCTTGTGGGTGGTATCTATTACATACAAATATTATATTTCGACCGTGTTCTCATGGTCCTTAGTTTTGCTGATTTTGGGATTTGTAGCTCTCGCATTTTCTTTGCATCATATGTGGCGTTCACACCAAGACAATGTTCCGTGTTGTATAGTAAAGGACCGATCGACAAATTTCACGATTGTAGAGCTCACATGATATATGCAATTAATTGAAGATTTCATCATATGAACTTAAGACCAATACATTTGTAAGCAATAACACACCCAGTATTCCTTTTGCAAGCAAGCTCAGCCATTGATAAGCGATTTCTCCTTTGAAATAATATTTTGGAGGGGACAATATTTGATACAATTGAACAAATCCAAAGGAGAAAAAGAGCACCATCTGACCCCATATGATTCCGAAGACAAATGCAGGTGGATTTTGTGGTTTTTCACTGTAAAAGTTCAAGAGTATGAGAATCCACGCACTCATTTGAGGAATGTATCCAAGTAAATGAAATGTCAGACGCAACGAAAGAGGTTGATTCCATTCATCGTTGGATATAGGGTTAGAATACACTTCCGTGAGGAATCCGAATGGCATCGTAGATGCTATCAGCAAAGTGACCGCCCACAATAAAAGATGCTCTCGTATACCTGCATTGAATGCAATAATGTAAATCATGATAGATGCGGAGAAAAAGTACTCAATCCAACGCGTAGGTACTCGGCATTTTGAGAGTTCGCGTTCGTAAAAAGATTTCCATAAAAATGCATTTCCAAAGTGTGCAAATGCAGAGCACACGAAAAACAATGCAGTAATTATCGTGAGATATACATAGGAATACTCGCTGTATGAAGGTACAAGTTGGAACGGAGGATCTGCACTGCTCTGGTTTCTAACGAATGTGATATTCGTCATGTAAAGTGGTATTTTCAAGTCTAAGTTTCCGACGACGAGAGTTGTTGCGAAAAGAACAGTGTGGAAGATTGCCATGCTTATGTTTAGGCAAAATAATGTTCTTGGAGGAAAGTACACAGAAAAATTGTTTTTTTCTATTGGTCTTGTTGAGACAAGTTCTAGATTAACACTTCGCGGCTCTGTTTGTTTTTTAATGCCAGTGGCTGGTGGGTTTACTAAACCAAGTGACATTTTCTTATACAAGTTCTTTTTTTTTTCCTTTGACCACATGAAGATTAATGCATGTATGGAGATTAATGCATCTACTTCAATTTTAACGGGTCAGGTTGCTGGCCGTGAATCGTTATAAGTATTTGCAGACTGGTCACGAACATCAATTATTCTCATTATGCATATCGGAAGACAAAGGATTATGATCACGACCACCATGACTACGGCGAGGACCGTATTATTTTCATGCAAAAAAAAGCTTTTTAGAGAAAAAAAAATTGTACAGATGAAAGAGGAAAATAGTAGTTTGATTTCTGACTATATTTCTATAAAACACGATCAATATTATTCATGAATAGCTCGGTTTCGAAAGATGTTGCTCGCTTCTGCAGATGAATATTTACAAAATCCAATAGAATTGTGAGAAAATAAGCATCGAACGCACCCACTTTTCTGCACAACGTATGTTGATTTATATGTTTATCGAAACATATTGTAGATAAGTAAAGAATTGCAAACGATCCCCAATGACATGCACCGTATAGACCACATGAGTTTTCAATCTTATCATTGAAATTATAAGGGCAAAAGTAAACACTCCTTCCCTTTGGAATGCATTTTCGAATAAATATAGAGGTGGAATGATGATTCGCTTCGCTGCTCGGATCATAAACATACATAACATTATCGGAATCAATTACAAGCGACCACGAATGCGATACGGAAGATGGAGGTGGAATTCGAAAGGAGCATTGCACAAATAAAGGACGCAACCTTGGCAATTCTTCTAGTTTTGATCGAAATTGCGCGCTGTGTTCTTCTATCTGTTGTGTTTTGTTGAGGCGCTCGATAGGTAATGGAATGTACATGTCGATAGAAATGACAAAACAATTTTCATGGAAATGCAGTGGTAACAAAGTCTGTAGCTGTTTTCTATTCCACTTTATTTCTGCTCTATGTGTCTCACGCATTTTCTCATTACGTTGAGAAATCGTAAGATCAACATTCAACATTGGATATGTCGTCCAATTCGGATTTATTTTATCTCGCGCCAAATGCCGCAATAATTGAAGCGTCAACTCTTTATTACGGGTATCATATCTGGATTTAGTTATCGGTGCGTCCATTTACAGCACTAATCAAAATAATGGACCTTTGATGAAATTTCTGTACTGAAAATAATATTAATCAACGCCAACTTTTCAAGTTTTTTTATCAGTTTTTTTTTTAAAAAAGGGTAAATAATGCATACGTGTATTTATATGTCACGACAAATATTTTGGCAATGGAACGTTAAACGGTTTAAGTGGATTAAACTAAAATGGAGTACCACTCACAGTTATAAACATACTATTTACAATTGCCGCTCGATTTGACTCGTATTTATTTGCATTTCCAATTTTTTTTAAAAAAACTAATCTGAAAATTTTCATGACAGGCCAGTAATTCTTTTCAACAAAGTAATCTGACGTACAATTTTCGGGACAAAATATTTATTGGGAGTTTACTGCACAATACAGCGATAAGAAGATTCGTATCAAACACTAGGAAGAAATTCCCAAATACACTGTTCATACAGAATTTATGTACTGTTCAATCAGAAATAAAATCACGACGTTATAAATGTTTTCGCTTCCTCGTGTTCAATTGTTTCTGATTTAGCTTTTGTAAATCTGCAGCAAAGCGAAGCACACCGTCACCGAGTGGCTCGTTGCCGAATACTAAATTTAACAAACCGGTTTTTATGAGTGCATCTTTCCCTTTTATGCATGCCCGACGGAGACACAGTCGTGCATGGATTTCTACCGCCTCATCCACCACATGTCTGGCGTGTGCATCTGTCTCAAGAGAGTTGGGTTTTCGACCGAGTATTAGTGTGACATGCTTTGCTAAGTTTGAATTCCAGCAAAAGTCCATCTTTTGCATCTCGTTTTTGAAGCGAGATGAAACTTGAGTGTGACCAGTCCGGATGTGTTGGACCAGCGTGCCGAGGATTGGGAAACCTTGAGGAACGTTTATGTGTCCCACATCCTGGTAATACTTACGAAAGGCAGGCATGTATTCGTCCTCCCACTTATTGTCGCGCTTTACAATCTGCTGGTTACGGAGGTCAAGCCCCATCGAAAAAAGTTCCTCCTTGCACTGGGGAGGAATTTGAGTGTTGCCTTGCCGGATTTGATGTATAAGAGATCCCAGATTTGGGTGAGCACAGGGCACATTGAGATGTTGCGCCTTATTGTAGTACTCGCGAAAAGCAGGCATGTACTTTTCCTTCCACCTTTTGTCGCGCTCTACAAAGTGTTGATTGCGCAGATCGAAGCCCATAGAAAAGAGTTCCTGCTCAAAATGTAATGGAACTTGAGTGTGACCAGATCGTATATGATCCACTAGGTTTCCAAGGGTCGGGTGAATTTTAGGAGCGTTGACATTCCCCATATGCTGATAATAGTCACGGAAGTTGCGCATGTGTTTTTCCCAGTTACTATCACGCTTCGCGATTTTTTGATTACTCAAGTCGAGACTCATCAAATGAAGTTCTTCTTCGAAATGAGGAGGAATTTGAGTGTCGCCACACCGGATGCGTCTCAGTAAAGCTCCCAAAATTGGGTGCGATCCAGGAGCGTTGACATGCCCCATGTCCTTGTAATACTTTCGAAAGGCGGGCATATACACATCTCGGAAACGTATGAGCGTGTGTGCTGCCGTAGCCTCGCGCATCAATACCAACCATCCGCGCCCTTGTCCACCCTTTGTCATGTTAAATCCGTTGTAATAAGTATCAAATTTTGAAATATATATTTGCTCCCAGTAATCCATCCATACCCCAGCTGGATGCAGCGTTTCGTATTTAAAGTTGTCATTTACCTCTGCAGCAAAAAAATACCTTTCAACGAGCAATACAAGAATATATTGAGATTTATTTCTGTAACTGCGGTCAAAATTGGTAAGCTTATGACTCAAATGATCTCTGTCGCGATCTTTTAATGTTTGAATTGTTTGGCCGATGTAGACGGGCCTTCCATGAACAGTTGGATCGTATTGAGGAAATACATCGGCTTCAATTGCGGCAACTGTCGTCGCTTCGCAGTATGCATATACTTTGGCGCATATGTCGACATTTGGAAGAAAGGTGATGTCATCATCATCATATTCCACATATTCTACGGTAACAGGACCGGCAAAGGGCAAAACCGTCTGCATTGTTTCCTTTTATATTTTTGTCTATTTTGATTCCATTTCGGTACATAAATTCTACACCGACGGGAGGAATTCCTACTTCTTCTTAGTTTTTGATACGTTTCTTCTTAAAATTCAATACCGCGGTTGATTCATACATGCAAAAACCCTAAAAATAAAGTAAATGCAATGTGTCAATATTTCATCATTAGGTTTAACTGTGCCTATTTGTACATCTCAACATGATAAAATGCTCAAAACGCTTGTGAAAAGTGAAATGTCAAGGGATATATATGGACTCAAACATCTACATACACAAAACGGAATTGCCTTAGATATAGGTGCACATGTCGGAACAACTGCGATTTTGCTTAGCTTGATGTATCCTAAAATGAAAATATATTCATTTGAACCTTCCCCAATAAATTTTAAATATTTGACTTACAATGTAGCTAATTTAAATTTGGGTGATCGTATACATACATATCACAATGCGGTTTCCATGCATGATGAAACTATTGAATTTGAGCATTCACCAGATGACAGCACAAGCTCTAAAGCAACTCGACTTGGAAAAACATGGGGTAAATTACCCAAAAGTATTTCGCATATCAGAAGCATATCAATCATGACTATTTTGAATAAAATTGATCATTTAGACTTTGTTAAGTTAGATTGTGAAGGATGCGAAGTTGAATTGATCCCCATGATAATTGCCATTTACACAAAAAATCCTGATTGTCACCTAGCGGGTGAGTTTCATGAATGGCATTTACGTACAAGATCTAATGTTTCTAATATATCAATCAAAAAAACACGCAATGCCTTATGTAAATTTCATAATAGGTTTATAGAAAGACTGAAATGTTGAAAAAAAAATATCGGATCAGATTAGATTTATGTTTATTGGGAGTTTACTACACAATACAGCGATAAGAAGATTCCTATCAAACACTAGGAAGAAATTCCCAATCCAGCTCTTCACAAATCTTCTTAAAAATCTCATCCTGCTTGCACAGCTTATCTCTGCCTTTTAGCAGCGTAAAATGTTCTAAAAATTGATCGTATCCAAGTAGTTGAAAGAATTTGTATAGACAATAGGAATAAGACAAGAAATTTTTGCGATCTTTTGGACAATGTTTTTCGAATGCTGGTTGTACGGCAATAAACATGAGTCTGCAAATTTCTTCTGCTTCAGCTGGTATTCTTAATGGTTTAACGCCTGTTAATTTACTAGTGATTTGAGCAACATGTTCATATGCTTTTCTTAGTTTTAGAATTTTCAATACTTCTCGAACTTTTTTCTGCGTTATATTTTCAAGTCTTGTAATTCTTTGTCTGTATAGTTCATCCATGATTGAAGTCATCGTTTCATCTGATAATTCAAAATTTTCTTTTGCTTGAACTTGTTGTAACCATTCATTGAAATGATTGATACGTTTGTACGAAAAACTGGAAAACTCGACATCATCAGAATAGCTCATACTCGTCATGGTCGCATCCAAGTATGTGACAGCATAACCACATTTTGGACAAGTCATAATTGCTTTTGAATTTACTAACATTAGAGTTTCATGGCATAAAGGACAGTCATCTCTAGTATGTAATGCTAATTTTGCAGGTTCTTCGCTTGTCTGCATAAGGTATTCGTTAACGATTGCAGTTTGTCTACTTGCGGTTGCGTCTGATTGCTGTACATACATATCAATTGTTTCCCGTTTTTTTCCTGCACCAGGTGCAGTTATATTTCTTGGTGCTTCACCCGAATTTTCAGATATTTCTACTCTTTGATTATATGCATGTAAGTAAGGAGCAATTTTTTGTTCATATTCTGTTTCTCTTTGCATGCTTAAACGTACTTCTGCTTCTTTTTCTAAATCACTTATGATATTTATAGTATCCTTTCTCATTCTTTGTTGATATCTTTTGTCCATCGTTTGTAAACTTTGTCTTAAATCTTCTGCTTTTTTTATGAGTTCAGGTACTTGTTTTCGTTGCTCAATAAATTCCGCTCGTGCAACCGCCAAATACTTTTCTAAAGGTAGTGTCGTTTTATTTTTTTTATCAATCGTCTTTGGAACTGTTGAAGCCCACATGTTTACAAGTATGATTTGAAAAAGAAATTTGATTACATAATGACTCTAGTCAGGATCCGTTTCAAAATAATTTTGGGCAGATAAAAAAACACTGAACAAATTATGGCAACCATCATGTGTGGAATATGCACTCCAATGGGAAGAGCGTTTTGCCAAATCAAAACTTGGATACGGTGATTTTGCAAACGTCTATGAAATATGGAATCACAAGCTGAAGCGATATGTTGCCCGAAAGCTGTATCTTGTGTGTGGTGACGCAAATCAAAAAGCTGTCTTAGGGTTTGTCTCAAAATATAATCCGGATTGTAAATGGATAAGCTCCGTTTTCCTATTTTGTATTAAACATATTTTTGAGACAGATTGTTAGACTTCGAGGTCGTACTGTAGTAATTCAAATTCATGTGTGCAATATGCACATCCGTCATCCCAAAGGACAAGAACGACGACAAACAAATCTCTTTTTCATCTTTGCCTTTTCAACTTTTTCGATCCTGAGATGTATCCCGAGCGTTCTCTGGAATTGAAGTTGGACCTTCGTTTGAAATTCCCTCTCGTGTATTCAACAACTATCATCTAGAATAAGATCAAATAGTGCGCAAAATTCTGACAATACTTAAAGGACCCTTGAACTAATTTGTCTTTTTTTCGCAGAGAACATTGATCTAATGAATGCGTAAGCAAACAGTACAGTGATAATAATAATTATTACATTCATGATGACACACATCAAATTTTCATACTTTAGCGTCCTGTGCATATAGCTGTGTTTCGAGACAGGAAATAATTTTAGATACCTTTCTGCATAAAAGCGAGTTTCTCCCGTCAGTTTCACGGAGGACATATTTTCAAATGGGCGTCTGAATAGCTTGTAAACTGCATACCATCTATGCCCACTTTTCCATTCTTCCTGTGTGAATGCAAATGGTCCATGTTGCGGATCAAAACAATGAATCATATGTACTTGCAGCGGATCGTGTACTTTTATATAGGCGGCGTGCATCGTTAGGTATGGTAATTGGTCATATACAGGATGGTGAGGCATAGTTTTTAGCGTATGTTCTTTGAAAGCTTTGTATCCCATATTAATAGTCTTGCGACATTCTGCTTTCCAGTTGTTGATAAGTGGATGATTTGCTTTAGCTGCAAACGTCCAGTTCTCCAAAACAGGGGATGACTCTCCTATACCAATCGGACATTGAAACCCCACAACTCTGTGATCCGATAAGTCAAGCCATTCTGTGACCGGCTTGTTCAGAACCATAGAGGCGTCCAACCACACTCCTCCATATTTTGAGATGAGACAGATACGAAGCCAATCAGTCTTATGGTGAAGACCTAATTTTTCGAATCCTTCACACGGTTCTATTTGAGAGAAATCGTTATGAATTTCTATGATCCAACCAGGGTGCAATTCTTCGAAGCGCCGAAAGCACGCATCCACGACGATTGATGTTTTTCCAGACCAGAAAGAAAAAATCTTTTTGGGTATCATCTTTTATAGTATTCAAATAAAATTTGTTGTGATATTTCACATAATTGTGTTGTGTGTGAGGAATTTTCGGGACGGTGGTGTATGGTTAGATCCTCATTCCGAAAAAAAATTAACAAATTGATGGTGCGTTTGTATTTGAACAAAACATCTGCCATTGCAGGTAAATGATTTCGGTAGATGAGTTTTCGGATATGATAAGAAACTCTCTTTATTCAATTCAAAATGTAAAAGTTTGTGGTGAAATCGGTAAAATTATGAAATCATCAAAGCAGCACTTGTACTTCGATCTAAAAAGTAAAAATGCAATCGTTAATTGTGTATCATGGGCTTCTTCTGCACTTGAAATTGAAAGTGGACAGGCCGAAGTTATAGTTAGAAAATTGGATTTTTATGCACCATATGGAAAATGTCAAGCAATTGTAACACATGTAGAGAAACTAAAGGATGAACCCGCTAATATTGCAACCCAACGTGCAGAATTGATTAGCAAATTACACGCAGAAGGTATGATGGACAGGATAAAAAATACGATTCCCGATATCATTCAACATTTGGTTATAATAACTTCACACAGTTCTGCAGCACATCATGATATGAAACAGGGCGTAGACGCACGTTGGCCTGGTCTTAAGACAACTGTAATTCATTCCAGCGTACAAGGTCCAGACTCGTTGCTAGAACTTCCATTGGCATTTCAAGCAGCAATAAGTTTAAAGCCGGATGTTATTATATGCGGGAGAGGTGGAGGTTCTGAAGCAGATTTACAAGTCTTTAATGAAGAAAATGTGATTCGTCACTTTATTCATCACAAAATACCAATCATCTCAGCGATCGGTCATGAATCAGATCATAGTATTTCTGATTTGGTAGCAGATGTTAGAGCTAAAACCCCAACTGCAGCTATTGAGATTGCTATAAGATATACTAAGAAAGAATTGATAGAAAATGTAGAATTCAAATTCAGAGAATTACTGAACAGTTTTGAAGAGTGTATTCACAAAGCAGAGAGAATAAATAAAGATGGAAGAACAAATTTACACGGTACATTTTCCATGAACTTAAATTATTTAAGTACCTGTGCCCAAAATAAGGAAGTTATCATAAAAGAATCTATGGCCAAAATATGGGAGAAATGTGCACTTTGCATTCAAAAAAAGTATATGATTTGTAAATATGATGCATATAGAAGATTTGAACACGCAACTAAATGTATCGAAACTACGCAATGTGAGTTAAGACACATTACTACAACTTGCATCGAAAAGGCTGTGCATCTTAATGCACTTGCAAAAAAAGATTTAGAAACTTTTTCGCCACACATTCCTTTGAAACGCGGTTTTGCTTTTATTACAAGAAATGGAAAATGTGTAAAAGACATCAACGATTTGCAAGAAAATGATGAGTTATGCGTTAAATTTATGGATGGGAATATAGATGTCATTGTAAAAAGATGTCGGAAGAGTTGAAATATAGTGATAGAATGCGCGAAGTTGATTCTATTATAACTAAACTTAGAACATCGGACGATGTAGATGAAGCCATGCAATTGTTTGAATCTGGGTGCAATCATTTAAAACATTGTCAAAAAAAAATTGAACAAGCAAAAGGCAAATATGAAGAAATCCTTTCAAGTATAGAGTTGAGTAAATGAAAGCTTGCAAATATTTTTCGGCGACACATTTTTTTTGGAATCATGGAAAAAAGTTTGCATGCAGACAAAAAATGCACGAAACGGATTACCGTTTGCATACACATTGCGTGTACATGAAAAGGGGAGGTTTTCGATAACTGCATGATGAATCATGAAGTATTTGAAGATATTCACTGTATCACACTCAGTTTTAGTTTTATTGTGATCATCTGTGTGACCCAGCTAATAATTCAAAACCCCCTTCCACCACTCTATGAATTGTATCGCCGTCTTAGAGTGTATCGCTGCACTTATACTTAATCCATAATTTACAAACACGGACTTCAAGGAATCCGATTGACCTTCCGCCCAAGCGTCGGCAAAATTGTTTCCTAAAATATTGAGAAATTCTGGATAACGGAACGAAAAATTCGCAGACGTGAATAACTCGATAAATGTAGATGCCGAGATCTCAATACTCTCGTCTACGGGGATGTTGGTTGTAAACGGTTTATTAAAGTCCGCCGCCAATTCTTTCGCAGAAGGTGTCATGAACGTGTTTCGATTCACCGCATATATGGTTTTTGCATTTGCATTGATCCAGGCGGTTATTCCTGAAAGACCGCTTATCTTGTGCACAACGATTTCCCTACCATATATATCAGTTATAAGATCCATTTTAAATCCTCGGTAATAGAATGCCTCCTTGTATACTTTGGCTCCTCGTCCGTATCCTGAATCTTTGAACGTCGTCCACTTATTATAATCCTTGTATTCATTCATGTAGTCTTCGTCGATTAGCCGTTCACCACTGTGCGTCACTCCATTGTCCCGAACTAGCTCGGCTAGTTTTATAAAAAAGTTGTGCGTAAGCAATGCGTCATTCCACGAAATGCCATTTTCTATGGAAATCAGCCGACATGTACTACAACCCAGTGGAGTAAACAATGTTTGTCTCGCCCATGTTTCAAATTCCGCATTGGATTTCGCAAGTGCACCTTGAAGACACATCCCCGCCAGGTTAATGGAAATTGTAGAGTAACCGGGCGTGTTTGGTTGCGAAGGATTGAATTCTTGCATCCAGTCGTTGATATCATCTGCAGCCGGATTCTTACGAAGCTGCATTGGTGCCCCACCCTTGCTCTCGGCAAACCTCAATGCGTCGTAATTTGCGTTCACATTTTGAAAGTGGGGTGCAAGGAATGAATCCTTGAAACTTGGCATACCAGAAGTCCAGATACCTGTTGTGTCACTATCGCCGATCAAAAGATTCATTAACCAACTATCATCAAAGAGCTTTGGCGACATGTCATCGCTAATCACACCAGCCTTCATGTTCAAAAGGTCGTCTGCGGTCGCATTTTGCAATATCGTGCCACTGATTTTGGAAACATCTAGGCATTGCGACAAGGGCATGTCAATCGGTATGTTATATTGCAGTTTTGCCGCGCCCCATAAAAGTCCTAGTACGCTTTTGGCCACGGAAGCCACGCCTATCAGATCGTTACCCGTCATGTTGTTGAAAAAGCGTTCGTAAGTGGTACTTTCATCCGAGTAGTACAGCGCCCCAATGTATTTGCGGGTACCGTCGGGCATCAGGTCGATGGTGCGGTCAATCGATGCATCGATCTCAGTGCGTGTTTTTGTAGTTTCAAACGTAATAGGCTTTCCACAGCACTTGTTTTCATTATACGACGACTTGTATATGCCACATGTATTTGCAGACACAATAGCGATTTGCAAACATGTAACAAACTGTCGCATGTTTTTATTATATAAATCATTTTTTTGTAGGTTCAATGAATTCAATGAATTGGTTTTATCCATTTGCTAAATTATGGAATTTTGTCGCATAAACTCGGTCATTTCTTAGTGTTTGCCATACGTGCTTGTATTTATTAAATGTTTCACTTTCAACCGTAAAAATTATCAGGATTCCAATTTTAAAAAATGTATCTTATGATAAATGGCCTTTTTGTATCAAGCATCATATATTGTAAGAACATGGGCATTTATATTTTTTATAGCGTTTGCATATATTGCATTTATACATTATCCTAATCAAATGAGTTTTAAAATTATTAGTCCTATCTTATTCACCATATTTCTCGTGTGTTTTGTATTCTTCTATGGTGGTCGCAAGCGTCTAGCATCGAATATAATGAGCGGTATCGGGTTTTACCGCGTAAGCTGTGATACTAAGAAAGTTGTAATCGGTGGAGGGGTATCATCGGTACTTCGCAAACAAGCATTACCATCAGGAAAACCAACGTATATGCAATCTGGTCGAATAAGTAGTAAATTGTGGCATGCGGGAACACCCATATGGAGAGTTCAAGCTGAATTAGCAACTGAAGGTAAGGCTATTTTGAGCCATCCTAGCTATGCGTCAGCAACTCTTGGTGGTTGGATATTCACAAATAGTCATGGCAGTGGAGGAACATTGTGGAAGTCGTGTTTTGGAACTTTAAAGATTGACGAGCAAGATACTGATGGCAAGATCATAAAAACATTCATAACAAAAAATAAGGCAAAGTATTTCGGCGATAGTATAAGCGAAGAAGACGCGAGAAAATACATTATAAAAGAAGTTGAGATTTTTTCGGTGCCGGATGTCATAGTGCAGAGAGATGCTTACAACATCTTCACATTAAACGATTTTACAAAGTTCTTTATATGTAGCTCGTATCTTCGCTTGATCATGATAAATCGAAAAGTTATGACCGCATTCGTATGGAAACCAGCGGCCGAATCAGCTTTGCAAAAAAACTTTTGGATAGAAACCTTTTTTCCTCCGTGGCTCGCTACAATCTGTCCTGCGTGGGTATTCGCTTCTATATCTCGTGATCGTTGGACCCGAATAATGCGTCTTGGTAAGTCAAGCGAATTTGGACCGCAAGAACCGAATCCAGTACCTTTACTTTCGACCGCATTCCTTGCGTTTTCGTTCTTGTATGACAACTTTGAACTTTTCATAAAATGTCATGTGACTCCTACTTTATTGTACTCGCTTTGTCATGCGATCAAGAAAGAATTTGAATCTGGTCTTCTACGCGGGAGATGTGAAGTAAGATGTGGTTCAAGAAAACTGTTTCTGGATTTCGCCTTGATAAGTGCACGATGTCATCTCCCAAGAATGTTCATGAGAATAAAAAATATACTTGGACCAGATGCAAAGGTGACTCTACATAGAGGAAAATTGGATGTCGATATATATCCTTTGCTAGATCAAGCGAATCATTCGAATGTCTGAATAAAATTAATATGAATCATCTGGATACACGTCGTAGAACTTTAGTACTACATCTTCCATACATGACCAAGAACCATTTTTGAGAAGATAACATGATAATTGAGGATCATTTGGTATACTGTCATATATTCGATTATCCAATTTTATCACTTTTGGTGTACATAAACACAAACATTTGTAAATTATTATAACGAATATTATGAAACTTCTCATTTACAGAATTACAGAAAATTTCTTTCGCCACCCACTAATCGCTTCTCAAGCCTCAACATTTTTTTTCAAGAAATGCGCCTCATAATCGTTTGTAAAAAATATTGCTTGTGTCAAATGAATCGTTGTGTACAACTTTTTTGGGAAAAATCAAATATATCAGATATACAAAATCTGAAAGTAATCTATCCTCCATTTGTGGCTGCACCTATGGAACGATACGATGATGATCATGCTATTATTAAAATTCAGAGATTTATTCGAATGCGACAGAACAATAAAAAGAAGCATATTGCAGCATCCATCATTCAAGCATATTCGTTACATTTTCTTGAACGACGCACACTTGAAAAGTTAAACAAATTTAGAAGACTCAAATCTATGAAAAGGTCATTTGTATCGAATTCATGATACAAATGAAGAACATACTGGGAAATGAAAATGTTTATTCATTGCGTAGCAAAGTACATACAGTGGTAACGATACTAATTGAATTTGTGTAAAAGTATCCCTGCCGATTCTCTGATAATATCATCAGCATTGTTTGAAAGTAATTCGAGCAGCTGTATGGCACCTAGATTCGCCACTGTATTCTTATTGTCTGGATTGTCAGTTACTAAACTCGACAACACACCAAGCGCTTGTATCACTTCCTGAGTATTACCTTCGTGTAAGAGGCTTACAAGAGCTTCAAGTACACCTGCATTTACAATTCTTACCTTGTTTTCCAGTGTAGTAGATAGGATCCACAACAAGCCAAGTACATCAACTTTTGATGTTTTTGTGCCATCGCGCAACAATCCTACAAGTGGTTGAATAACCTCCGCACTCACCGCACTCACATTATTATTCACATTAATACTTAATTTGTACAAAATGGTGCTTGCTTTATATTTTATCTTAGAATCTGCGTTGGATAAAAGCGGCACAAGCAACTCTATGATACCCAGATTCGCCACTGTATTCTTATTGTCTTTATTATCTATCAAGCTCGACAGTGCTCCAAGTGCTTCTGTCACTTCGCGAGTATTACCTTCGCGCAAGAGGTTCACAAGAGGTTGGATTGCGCCGGCATTTGCAATCATTACTTTACGTTCTTTTTCAATAGATAGATTCCACAACAAACCAGCTAAAAAATTTTGGGGTGTGATGCTAAGATCATGAAACAGTTTTACAAGCGGGTGGATAACACCCGCACGAACCATAGCGGCTCTATTATTCTCACTCTTCACACTTAATCTGTACAAAAGTGTGCAGGCCCACTGTCTTTTTTTAGAACCAGCGTCAGACAGAAGCGGCACGAGCAACTCTATGACACCCAGATTCGCCACTGTATTCTTATTGTCTGCATTTTCAGTCGTCAAACTCGACAGGGCTCCAAGTGCTTCTGTCACTTCGCGAGTATTACCTTCGCGCAAGAGGTTCACAAGAGGTTGGATTGCGCCGGCATTTGCAACCATTACTTTATGTTCCTTGTCAATAGATAGATTCCACAACAAACCAGCTAAATTACTTTTGGGTGTGATGTTACGATCGTGAAACAGTCTTACAAGCGGTTGAATGGCACCCGCACGAACTATAGCAGCTCTATTCTCATTCATCACACTTAATCTGTACAAAAGTGTGCAGGCCCACTGTCTTTTTTTAGATTCAGCGTCGGACAGAAGCGGCACGAGCAACTCTATGATACCCATATTTAGCATTGCATTCTGGTTGTCTGCATTTTCACTCGTCAAACTCGACAGTGCTCCAAGTGCTTCTGTCACTTCGCGAGTATTACCTTCGCGCAAGAGGTTCACAAGAGGTTGGATTGCGCCGGCATTTGCAACCATTA